>Ga0208863_1000669_pt1 | contig 28445 bp, 23 predicted proteins | sample RifOxyD3_FD_184040 | JGI IMG/M metagenome (GOLD analysis project Ga0208863, IMG submission 184040) | Soil microbial communities from Rifle, Colorado - Rifle Oxygen_injection D3 (SPAdes) | ecosystem: Environmental > Terrestrial > Deep subsurface > Rock core/Sediment | place: Rifle, Colorado...
TGCGCAAACTGGCCGAACGCTCTCAGGTGGCGGCGCAGGAAATCGGCGAACTGGCCGGCAGCAGCGTGAGCATGGCGGAGCGCGCAGGAAAGTTGCTCGAAGCGATGGTGCCTTCGATTAATAAAACCTCTGACCTTGTGCAGGAAATCGCTTCCGCCTCGAGTGAGCAGGCCAGCGGGGTAGGACAGATCAACAGCGCGATGGGGCAGCTCAATCAGACCACCCAGCAAAATGCTTCCGCCTCGGAGGAGCTGGCGGCAACGGCTGAAGAGATGAGCAGTCAAGCCGAACAACTGCAAAACGTGATGACCTTCTTCAAACTCGACGATGGCGCTTCACGGGGTGCATCTCGTCAGGCCAAACGCGCGCCGGCGGCAAAACCTGTACGGGCGTCGGTGAAGAAAGCCAGCTACGCCAGCGCCGCGCCCAACGAGCAGGATTTTGAACGATTCTGATAAAACAACTGATAGAACAACTCAATTTTGGCTAAGGGCTAAAGCCCAAGCCATCATTGATAGCCATTCCCAAGTGGCTGGTTATAGGAGGTAACTATGAATGAGACAAAAAATCTGCCGGCGGTCGCAGCGCCGGTCGCGGAAGATCATCAATACCTCACTTTTTTGCTCAGCTGTGAGATGTTCGCCATCCCCATCCTGAATATCAAGGAAATCATCGAGTTCGGCAGTCTGACCGAAGTGCCGATGATGCCGGGGTTTATTCGCGGCGTGATCAATCTGCGCGGCAGCGTGGTGCCGGTGGTGGATTTGTCGGTGCGCTTCGGTCGTGGCAAGACGGAAGTGTCGCGACGCACCTGTATCGTGATCATCGAGGTGGCGGGGGAGGATGAAAGCCGGCAGGACATCGGGGTGATGGTGGACAGCGTGTCGGAAGTGCTGGAAATTTCGCGCAGCGAGATAGAACCCGCGCCCGCCTTTGGTGCCAAGATACGCGTCGATTTTATTCAAGGGATGGGCAAAGTGGCGGGCAAGTTTGTCATCATCCTCAATGCCGATAAGGTGTTGTCGGTGGACGAATTGTCGATGCTGGGGCAGTCTGCGCTGCCAGCGGATTAAGCCGATCTTTCTGGTTGATTATATTGAGAAAAAGGCTTTGCCATACTGGGCAGTGGCGAGGAGATGCCTTGAACCTGGATGTGACATCGCTGATATGGACGGCGGTGAATTTCGAAATAAGAGTACGGGAAGCATCCCGGCTGACGGATCAAAAAGTCGTAAAATTTACGTATTAAACCATGGAGAAAAACATGTTTAAAAACATGAAAATTGGCGCACGTCTTGGCGGCGCTTTTGCCCTTGTTGTATTGGTGCTGGTCTCCGTGATCGGCATCGGTTATCTCAATCTGAGTCGCTATTCTGATACCAGCGGATGGAATACCCACACCTATCAAGTACTGGAAGAAACGACCGGAATTTTGGGCTCACTGGTCAATATCGAAACTGGCCAGCGCGGCTTTCTGGTGGCGGGTAAGGACGAGTTTCTCGAACCGTTGAATGCCGGAAAACAAGCCTTCTCCAAGCATTTCGACAAGGCGAAAGAGTTGACCTTGGATAATGCGAAGCAGCAGGAGCGCTTTGCAAAGCTGAAAGATGTTTATGACGCGTGGCTGAAAAGTTCGGTCGAAACGAGCATCAGTACACGCCGCGCGTTGGGCAACAACATGGCGCAATACGGCGATGTTATCGATGTGGTCGGCAGCGGAAAAGTCGGGATGGATGCGATGCGCGTCATTCTCGCGGATATCGACGGTGACGAGCGCGGATTGCTGGAAACTCGCGGCCATGAAATGGCCTCGATGTATTCCATCACGCAGAACACACTGGTTATGGGTGGCGTTGTCGGTTTGATACTCGCATCCTTTTTTGCTTTCTGGGTTACACGTTCCATTGTTCGTCCGCTGAACGTAGCAGTCGGCGTTGCCAACGCTTTGGCAGCAGGTGATCTGACCGCCAGCATAAACGTGACCAGCAACGATGAAACAGGTCAGTTGCTGACAGCGATGCAGCATATGGTAGATAAGCTATCGGAGATCATCACTGCCGTGCGCGGCAATGCCGACTCGCTGGCTAGCGCCTCGGAAGAAATCAGCGCCACAGCACAATCTTTGTCGCAGTCATCGTCTGAACAGGCGGCCAGCGTGGAAGAGACCACCGCGTCGATCGAACAGATGACCGCTTCCATCGACCAGAATACTGAAAACGCCAAGGTGACCGACGGCATGGCGGGTAAGGCCGCGCGTGAGGCGACCGAAGGCGGTGAGGCGGTCAACAGCACGGTGGAAGCGATGAAGAAAATCGCGGGCAAGATCGGTATCGTGGACGACATCGCCTACCAGACCAATTTGCTGGCCTTGAATGCGGCGATTGAAGCTGCGCGTGCCGGTGAACACGGCAAGGGCTTTGCGGTGGTGGCAGCAGAAGTGCGCAAACTGGCCGAACGCTCTCAGGTGGCGGCGCAGGAAATCGGCGAACTGGCCGGCAGCAGCGTGAGCATGGCGGAGCGCGCAGGAAAGTTGCTCGAAGCGATGGTGCCTTCGATTAATAAAACTTCTGACCTTGTGCAGGAAATCGCTTCCGCCTCGAGTGAGCAGGCCAGCGGGGTAGGACAGATCAACAGCGCGATGGGGCAGCTCAATCAGACCACACAGCAAAATGCTTCCGCCTCGGAGGAGCTGGCGGCAACGGCTGAGGAGATGAGCAGTCAGGCTGAACAACTGCAAAATGTGATGACCTTCTTTAAACTCGAAGATACATCTGCGCGGGGAGCGACACGTCAGACTATGCGCGCGCCCGCAGCTAAACCTGTACGGGCTGCGGTGAAAAAAGCCAGCTACGCCAGCGCCGCGCCCAACGAGCAGGATTTTGAACGTTTCTGATAAAACAACTGATAGAACAACTCAATTTTGGCTAAGGGCTAAAGCCCAAGCCATCATTGATAGCTATTCCTAAGTGGCTGGTTATAGGAGATAAATATGAGTCAGGCAAAAAACCTGCCGAGCGTTGCAGCGACGGTCGCGGAAGATCATCAATACCTTACCTTTCTGCTCCGCAGCGAGATGTTTGCGATTCCCATCCTTAATATTAAGGAAATCATCGAGTTTGGCAGTCTGACCGAGGTGCCGATGATGCCGGGATTTATCCGTGGCGTGATCAATCTGCGCGGCAGCGTGGTGCCGGTGGTGGATCTGGCGGTTCGTTTCGGTCGCAGTAAAACCGAAGTGTCGCGACGCACCTGTATCGTGATCATCGAAGTAGAGGGTAGCGATGAAACGCGTCAGGACATCGGGGTGATGGTGGACAGCGTCTCGGAAGTGCTGGAAATTCCGACTGCTGAAATTGAGCCGGCTCCGGCTTTTGGCGCGAAGATACGCGTCGATTTTATTAAGGGCATGGGAAAAATTGCCGGGAAGTTTGTCATCATCCTCAATGCCGATAAGGTGTTGTCGGTGGACGAATTGTCGATGCTGGGGAAGGCGGCCGGTGTGCCGGAGTTGTCAGCCTGATTGAGCGAGCGGATCGCTTAACCTTTAATGTTGAGTTGAGTCTTGTTTCGTGGGGTGAAGAAAATGGAAAAACTGACACTGAAAGCGAAGCTGTTGGCCTTGATGGCGCTGGGCATTCTGGCTTTGTGCGTGGTGGGGATAATAGGCTGGCGCGGAATGGACAGCATTTCCACCTTGACGTTGGAAATCGGTCAGAATCGTATGCCGTCCATACTGGGATTGGAAATCGTCAACGAGGGGCAGACTGCAGTGCGTTCAGTCAACCGTTTGGCGTCCTTTTATGAGAATGACTACCACTCGCAGGCGGCTTTTGCGGATGTTGTAAAGACCAGGGAGGAAATCTGGAAGCGGATAGAGAGCGGCTGGAAAATATACGAGCCGCTGCCGCAAACCAGCGAAGAAGCACAGCTCTGGGCGGAATTTGTTAAGGAGTGGGAATTGTGGCGGACTGCCGATAAGCAGATTGCCCAAACGATACTGGGTCTTGCGACGAATAGCGACGAAGCAAGGCAAAAGGCGCTGTTTGTCGAGTATTATCAGCGCAGTGAGGTCGCCAAACCACTGTTCGCCACGGCGGAAACTACGCTGGGTAAGCTAGTCGAGCTGAATATCAAATATGGTGACGAGGCGGTTAAAGCGGCCCTGGCATCCAAAGAGGCTGCTACCGCCATGATGCTGGGCGGGGCGATTGCGCTGACGCTGGCTTTCGTTATGGCCGGTTTGCTGATCGTGCGCAGCATCATGGCACAGTTGGGTGGTGATCCGCTTTATGTAACCTGGGTAGTGCAGCGCGTCGCGCAGGGCGATCTGAGTGTGGAGGTGGAGACCCGTGCACGGGACAATAGCAGCACGCTGTTTGCCATCAAGGGGATGGTTGAGAAACTCGCGGAAATCATCACCGCAGTGCGTTCAAACGCGGATGCCTTAGCCAGTGCGGCGGAGGAAATCAGTGCCACCTCGCAATCACTGTCTCAATCCTCCTCCGAGCAGGCTGCCAGTGTCGAGGAAACCACCGCCTCGATGGAGCAGATGACCGCGTCTATCGATCAGAATACCGAAAATGCCAGGGTGACCGATGGGATGGCAGGTCAGGCGGCTCGTGAAGCGACAGATGGCGGGCAGGCTGTTGAAAATACCGTAGCGGCGATGAAGCAAATTGCCGGCAAGATAAGCATTGTCGATGATATTGCCTATCAGACCAATCTGCTGGCGCTTAACGCGGCGATAGAGGCGGCGCGTGCCGGTGAACACGGCAAAGGGTTTGCGGTGGTCGCAGCTGAAGTGCGCAAGCTGGCTGAGCGTTCCCAGATCGCGGCGCAGGAAATAAGTGACTTAGCTGCCAATAGCGTGGATATGGCGGAGCGTGCCGGAAAATTGTTGGGGGCGATCGTCCCTTCTATCAATAAAACTTCAGATCTGGTTCAGGAAATTGCCTCGGCTTCCTCGGAGCAGGCCAGCGGGGTCGGGCAAATCAACAGTGCGATGGGGCAACTCAATCAGGCCACGCAGCAGAATGCCTCCGCCTCAGAAGAGCTGGCGGCGACAGCCCAGGAGATGAGCAGCCAGGCTGAACAATTGCAAAACGTGATGACCTTTTTTGCACTGGGAGATAAGGCTGACAGCATGGCTGCACCCCCGCCCTCACCCTCGCGCGTGAGTCCGGTACTGGCGCGAAAACCAACGGTGGTGGCCCTCAATGCCGATCCGAAAATATTTACAGCGGCGATCGAGGCGCATACGCAGTGGCGTTCAAGATTGCGTATGTGTTGCAATGATCACAGCAAATGCCCGGACCCTGCCGTAGCCGAAAAGGACAATGCCTGCGGGTTGGGGAAATGGATATATGGCGAAGGGCAACGCTTTGCCAGTGACGAGGATTTTCGTAAACTGCGCCAGGAGCACACCGTTTTTCACCGCTGCGCGGCGCACATTATCCGCAATGTTCAACAGGGTCGTCAGGGGGAGGCGGAAAAGTTGCTGGCAGGCGAGTATTCAGAAGTGTCCCGCAAAGTGATTTCCCTGCTTAGCCGTATGAAGACACGCTGCTAACTGGCATCGTGACAGTCTTGGGCGTTGATTTTAACTTCGTCCGGTTTGCAGTTCCGGCCATCAGGCCGTTTAATCTCTTGATCCGCTAATCCACCTGTCTTTCTGCGTGTGGTAAGTATTGTTTTGTTACATTGACGGGCCGAATTGAGGTCCAGGGGAAATACCATGAGATATTTGATGGCTGTGGGCATTATGTTGATGAACCGTTTGCAATACGCTTACAAATTCGGTCTCATCAGTCTTATTTTTCTTTTGCCCATCGCGGTACTCATCACCTTGTTTGTCAATGAGACACGCGCCGGGATCGCCTTTGCCGAGAAGGAACAAATGGGCGCGGCTTATTTGCTGCCGCTCAAGGGGTTGATTGAAAATACCCAGCAACATCGGGGCATGGTCGCAGCACTGCTGGGCGGCGATGCCTCTTTTGCTGCCAAGATAGAGGAAAAGCGTCAGCAAATCGAAGCGGCCAGTGTGCTGCTCGACAGTACGGATAGTCGCTACGGGCAGGTGCTGGCTACCTCGGCAGCCTGGAAAATCATCAAAGCCGAGTGGCAGGATTTACGAGGACGTTCGCTGGGACTGGCGCCGAAGGAGAGTTTTGTCGCGCATACCGAACTGATAGGAAAAATGCTCACCTTGATGACACAGGTTGCCGATGCGTCTAATCTGACGCTGGACCCGGATCTTGATAGTTACTATCTGGGCGATGCGCTGGTTAATCGCTTGCCGGCCATGAGCGAGACGTTAGGGCAGGCGCGGGCACTGGGCTCTGCGGCGGCGGCGCGCGGTGCTGCCGGAGTCGATGAACGCGTGCGACTGGCCGTATTGCAAAATGGTCTGCGGGAATCGCTGGCCGCAGTGGAACATGGCATCAAGATGGCCGGGAGCGGCAATGCTGTGCTTCAGAATAAAATCAGCGGCGATGTGGGGCGCATCCAGTCCTCGGTTAATACCTTTGCAGGGGTGATGGGGCAGGAGTTGATTAATCCCGAATCGGTCACCATCAGTTCCAAAGACTACTTCGCTCAGGCTAGCGGCGTGATAGGGCAGGTGTTTAAATTTTATGATTTTTTATTGCCTGAGTTGAATGCCGCGCTGGAGGCGCGCATTGAGCGCCTCAAGATACGGCGCGTGCAATACCTGTCTTTTGTGGCGGTCATGCTGGCACTGGCCTTCTACCTGTATGCGGCGTTTTATGTCTCCGTGACGCAGGTGGTGCACAGTTTGAATGTCGCCGCCAGCGGTCTGGCGGATGGCCGTCTGGATGTGCAGGTGGCAGTCGACGGGCGCGACGAACTCGCACAAGTGGCGGGTAGCTTCAATGCGATGGTGGGCAGCCTGCGCGGTATCGTCAGTCAGGTCAAGGAATCTGCGGATGCCTTGTCGGATTCATCGGAGCAGATCAATGCCACCGCACAATCGCTGTCTCAGGCGTCCTCCGAGCAGGCAGCCAGTGTCGAGGAGGTCACCGCTTCCGTCGAGCAGATGAGCGCATCGATCGAGCAGAATACCGATAACGCACGGGTCACCGATAGCATGGCGGGGGAGGCGGCGCGTGAAGCGGGTGAGGGCAGGGCAGCGGTAGAGGAGACGGTGGCGGCGATGAAAAAAATCGCAGGCAAGATCGGTATCATCGACGATATCGCTTATCAGACCAATCTACTTGCCTTAAACGCAGCGATTGAAGCGGCCCGAGCGGGAGAGTATGGCAAGGGGTTTGCCGTGGTCGCGGCCGAAGTCAGAAAGCTGGCCGAGCGCTCCCAGATAGCGTCCGGGGAAATCGGTGAGCTGGCACAGAGCAGTGTGGCGATGGCCGAGCGCGCCGGTAAATTGCTCGATACCATGGTGCCGGGTATCCGTCGCACATCGGATCTGGTGCAGGAAATTGTTTCTGCCTCTTCCGAACAGTCGTCCGGTGTCGGGCAAATCAACAGCGCGATGGGACAGCTCAATCAGACCACTCAGCAGAACGCTTCGACCTCGGAAGAGCTGGCGGCGACGGCTGAAGAAATGAGCGGTCACGCCGAATCATTGCTCATGACGATGGATTATTTCAGCCTGCCCGGTGAAGTGAGTCGGGTGCATCACTCGTCTGCGCAGGCTGTCTTTAAAGAAAGGGTGACCTTGTTTTAACAGTTAAATCCGCCTGTCAGAATAAGTCGATTCTGGCGCCCATGTTTTGTTTCACCTCCATATTTCCGCGTGCTTCGCTCAGCGCTTCGTCGATGGCGCAGGTCAAGTTTTGATTGGCAATTTCCATCTGCTCGAAGGCGCTGGTGTCGCGACTGCCTGCGCGTACCGAGTCGAGTGCGTTGCTGATGGAGGCCATCAGCAACTCCGCCAGGTGATGCAGCCTGGCGCGGTGAGTCTGAGGTAACTGCTCGGCCAGTGCATCGATGCTGGCTAAGGAAAGCGCGTTCGAATTGTGACTGGTCATTTCACGTGCTTCGCGGTAGGCGACCTGTTTCATGGTGAATCCGTCAATCTTGGCCAGCGAAGCGACGGTGAGCGACTTGGCTAACGAAGAGGAGGTGCTGGAGGTCGAGGCTGCATGGCTGACCTGATCGAGCAGCTCCTTAACCTGATAGGTGCTGGCCAGCGAGATTTGCATAGCTTCGTTCATCTCCTGAGCCGACACCTGCATGTGGGCGGCCTCAGTCGCCACGGCGGTGAGTGCGTTGCGGATGTTGCTGGAGAACATTGCGGTCATTTCCGACAGTTTACGCACTTCATCGGCCACCACTGCAAAGCCACGTCCGGCCTCTCCGGCTCGCGCCGCTTCTATGGCGGCATTCAAGGCCAGCAAATTGACTTTTTTGGCGATGTCGTCTATCTGTTTGGTCGCCCCCAGCGCTTTGGCGCCTTCGCTGTGCAGATGGTTGACCGCCTGCTCCAGTTCAACGGATTGCCGTGCCAGTTGTTCGATCTGCGCGGTGGCCTGTCTAGATTTTTCTTCTCCTTCCAGTGCCGCATCGGCTGACTGGGCGGCAAAGGCGGACAAACTGTCCACCACTTGCGCCACTTCCATCAGGTCTTCGTGGCTGCGTCCCAGATTGTTGAGTAAACCGGTACTGTTGATTCCATCCAGCAGGCCGTAAAACAGATCGCTTTCGAGACGATCTCGCTGTGAGGCGATCAGTGCGATCGAGCTGTTGGTCCGCGCAGCGGCCCTTTTAAATTCACCGTGCAGCCCTTTTTCCTGAATCAAACGTAAGCCGCTGCCTTGAGCCAGTTGCTCCAGCGCGCTGGACTGTGAGCGGAAAATCGCTTCGAGCTGGTCCAGCACATCATTGGCGGCCCAGCAGGTTTCGCCCAGTTCACCGTTGTCGCCGATGCCGGTGACACGGGACTCCATCCTGCCATCGGCGGCTTCGCGTAATACCCGCGTCAGGCGTTTGGTGAGTGCCTGCTGCTCGGTTTGCCGCCATGCGGCCAGCAGCAAAATGGCGATACCTGCCAGCAGTAATCCGGCAGCCAGCCAGGGCAGAAAGAACAGTGTCGGGATAGCGGTCAGTATGACGGCGGCGGCCAGCGCGTTAAATTGAGCGTATGAAATTCGCATACGAGGTTCCCTTTTCGCTGAGTATCCGGTTGAGCAAAGTCAAGGAGGCGTCGGCTTGTGCAGCGCCTGGCGCACGGGCTTCTTCATCCTTCATCTGCCGGTAGAGTGCTTCCATTATTTTAACGGCGGCGCGATCGGGGGCGCGCCTGACCGAGTAATAGCCGATCACATGTCCGTTTGCATCATATGAGGGGGTCATGGTGGCAAATACCCAGTAATAGCTGCCGTCGGCGGACAGATTTTTGACATAGGCTTGTACTTCGTGACCCGAGCCCAGTTCGGTCCAGATCAATTTGAAAAGCCCGCGCGGCATGTCAGGGTGGCGTATGATGTTGTGCGGCGCGCCCAGCAGCGTTTTTTCTTCGTGACCTGCAAACTCCTGAAAGGTGCGGTTGCAATAAGTGATGCGCCCCTTAAGATCGGTTTTTGAAACGATAAAGTCTTCGTCTCGCATGTGCTTTTCGGTCATATTGGGTTGAATATGTGGCTTCACTGCGCATCCTTATATGTAACTGCCTGATTGTATTATTTAAAACAGATCAATTTTCGCGCCGCCGCAGTGGCTGGTATTGCCGCGGCTTTGGGTCAAGGCTTCATCGATGGCTGAAGTCAGTTCGTTGTTGGCCGACTCCATGCGTTCAAAGGCCGATGTGTCGGGAGGGTCAAGGTGCAGGGATTTCACTGCATGGCCGATCGCGTGGGTCAGCGCTTGGGCCAGTTTGTGTAATTTTGCCCGGTGCGCCTGGGGTAATTGTTCCGCAAGGGCATCGATGCTGGCGAAAGTGAGTTCTTTAGCATGGAAAGCGCCTCCTTCGCGTGCTTCGCGGTAGGCGAGCTGTTTCATGGCAAAGCTGTCGATCTTGGCCAGCGAGGCGACGGTAAGCGATTTGGCCAGATGAGACGAGGAGCTGGAAATGGAGGCGGTGGAGCTGACCTGATCGAGTTTTTCCTTGACGCGGTAGGTGCAGTCCAGCGAGGCGCGGGTCGCTTCAGTCATCGCCTGTGCCGAGCGCTGCATCTGGGCGGCTTCGCTGGAGACGGCGGTCAGTGAGTTTCGGATGTTGTTGGAAAACACAGCGGTCATTTCCGATAGTTTACGCACTTCGTCGGCCACGACCGCAAAGCCTCGGCCGGCTTCTCCCGCCCGGGCCGCTTCAATCGCCGCATTGAGCGCCAGCAGGTTGACCTTTTTAACGATGTCATCGATCTGTTTGGTGGCATTTAGTGCCTCTGCGCCTCCCTTGTGGAGCTGGTTGACCGCCTGTTCCAGTTCGACAGACTGACGGGACAGATTCTCGATTTGTTCGGTCGCCTGTCTGGACTCGTTTTCACCTTCCAAAGCGGCCTCCGCCGACTGGGCGGCAAAGGCGGATAAGCTGTCGACGACTTGGGCGACTTCCATCAGATCCTCATGGCTGTGCTCTAGATTGGCCAGCAGGCCGCTGCTGTTGATGCCATCTAGTTTGCCGAGAAACAAATCGCCCTCCAATTGCTGGCGTTGCGAGAGTATCAGCCGCAAGGCTTCATTGGTCAGTCGGGCCGAATGCAGGAATTCACCGGACAGCTCCTGTTCATCGACCGGTTCGAAGTCACGGCGCTGGTGGGTCGCCTGCTCCAGCGCACGGCTAAGCTGAGGAATCAGTTGCTTGAGTTTGTTGATCATGTTTTGCATCGCGGTCAGCATCTGGCCGGTTTCATCGCTGGCCGTCAGGTTGATCTTCACGGACAGATCGCCCTGTGAAATGCGGTTGGCGACATCTACCGCTGCGTTCAGCGGCTGGATGACGAAACGCTGTATCACGAGGCGGATCAGAAAATATAAAATGATTTGCAGCGCGATCTGACCTGCGATCAAAAACAGGATGATCTGATGCAGTAGAGTGAAATTTTCGGTTAAATCGATTTCGATGCTGGAGGCGCCATTGACACTGCCGGCTTCTACCTGATGGCAACTCAAGCAGTCGGTTCCGTGAAAATCACGGCTGGCAACATAAGGGGTGACGGCGCGAAATACCGGCACACCACCTCGTTCGCTGTAACCGTAGTAAGGTTTTTTTGTCGCGATGGCCTGGCGTTCTATTTCATCCATCACTTGTTCTTCGGCAGAACCCTGGCCGAACTGCCGGATGACCTGCTCGGTGCGCATTAAACGGATCGAGATCACTTGTTCCGAGCTGGAGACTTTTTTCAGCAGCAGCTTCAGATTCTCATGGCGATTGATCTCGCCGGTGATCATCAGCATGTTTGCGCCGTCGATCACCTCGTTGGCGATCACTTCGGTGCGGTGTATCACCGATTCGAGCATCATCGCTTTAATGCCGGTGTAAAGCGCGAAGGTGGCGATGCTGAACAACACCAGCGTGGCGGTGTGAATCACGAGCTGGATTTTGGTTTGCAGTTTGAAGTTTTTAAACAATGCCGCATCGGCAGATATATTCACGTCGTTTATCCCTGAAACTGAAAATTCATAGCAGTGGTCTTATCGGCTTGATTCTATTTATCTTTAATGCGTGAGGATCTTGCATTGAGACTTAAAACAGTTCAATTTTTTTGACGGTGGATTTCTTTTGTACCGTGAGTGAGCTCTCGTAGGCCTGTTCCGCTCGGGCGACTTCGGCGGCACTGTTTTGGGTGGTCGGAATGCGACGGCAGAAGGCATCGCCATTTTGCGGTACAAAAACAATCTTGCGTGACCAGGGGCCGTTAAAATCGGAGGCGATCAGCGGTATCCCCTCGCGATCCAGCCATTCGTGGGCGAAGGCGGCATTGCGCTCGCCGATGGCCATGCGGATGGAACTGACGATGGTGCCACCCCCGAAAGCCTTGGCGACCAGTCTGGATTTTTTTGCGCCCTTGTTGAGCAATCCGTTGACCAGCACTTCCATCGAATAATCGCCATTCATGATGACATCGATGTCAGAGTTGGCGCTGCTGGTGCGCGTAGGGAGCAGGAAATGGTTCATGCCGCCCAGTTTTAGGGAGGTGTCAAACAGGCAAACTGCCACACAGGAGCCGAGCAGGGTCGAGATGGGCCGTTCCGATTCAATCGCCCAGCCGCCTGGATTGATGTTCCTGGCGATGCGCTCGTAATCTTTGCCGGTCTGGTGAGTATTCATGGATGCTTTGCTAGGCGGCGAATCCGGGTTGGTCAGGGGGTCTATTCTACAGGGAATAGACGGGTAGGGTAGGGTAGCCGGAGCAGTAAAAATGCAGGGCTGATTGCTTTTCGGCAACGCTTTGCAGGTATGATGCGTCCTATGGATAAATGCGAAATTTTCAGATTGATCGCCAGTCAGGTTGCTCAGGCGGAACTGGCCTTTCCGACCGGGGTGCAGGTGGCGCTTAAAGTCCGCGATGCGCTCGATGATGAGGACTGTCAGTTGACGGATGCGGCACGGCTGATACAGGCAGAGCCCTTGCTGGCCTCACGGGTCATCGCGATTGCCAATTCGGTGGTGTATAACCGTTCAGGGCAGGCCGTAACCGAAGTGAAAGCGGCCTTGTCCATGCTGGGATTCAGTACGGTGCGCTCGCTGGCGATGGCGCTGGTCACGCGTCAGATGGCCGGTCAGTCGAGCGATCCGCAGCACAGAGAGTTGCTGGCCAAACTGTGGGAGCACACGGCGCATGTGGCGGCGCTGGCGCACGCCATCGCGCGCCACGTCACGCATCAGAATCCGGAAAGCGCGCTGTTCGTCGCCATCGTTCACGACATCGGCGGTTTTTATATGCTGTCGCGTGCGGCAGAATTTCCCCAGTTGCTCATGGGTGACTTTAGTGAGTGGATAGAATCAGGCGAAGTATTGGTCGGTCGTGCGGTTTTAGCACGGCTCGCGGTGCCCGAAGCGGTCAGCGCTGTGCTTGAAGAGTTCTGGGAAGGCTATCTTGCCATGCCGCCGGTCACTCTGGCCGACACCTTGTTGCTGGCCGAGGATCTGAGTCCTGTCGCGTCACCCCTGCATCGCATCGCCGGTGTGGATGAGGGGAGGGCGGCAGCCCTTGAAATACTGATCGGGGAAGAAATGCTCAGCCGCATTCTTACCGAGGCGGCTGAAGAGGTTGCATCGTTGACCCGTGCTTTGCAATGTTAAGCGGATAATAAGCACCATGAGTTATGAAATTAACGATGTCGAGTTCAAGAAATTAAGCGCTTTGCTCTACGATATTTCCGGAATATCGCTCACCGATGCCAAAAAGGTGCTGCTCACCGGGCGCTTATCCAAACGTCTGGTCGCGCTGGGTCTGGATAACTACACGCAATATCACAAATATGTCACCCAGTCGGCCCATGCGGACGAATTGCGTTTCATGGTGGATTTGCTGACCACCAATGAAACCTATTTTTTCCGCGAATCCGCGCATTTCGATTTTCTTAAGCAGATTGCACCTGCGTCCTTGAATCCCGGGCAGGTGTATCGCGTATGGAGTGCGGCGGCTTCCATCGGCGCGGAGGCCTACACCATTGCGATGGTGCTGGCTGATCAATTGGGGGTGGAAGCACGCTGGGAAATTCTGGGCACCGATATCAGCGATTCTGTGCTGGAAAAGGCGAGCAGCGGCCACTATCGACTGGCGGAGGCTGACAAGATTCCGACCCACTATCTGAAAAAGTACTGTCTGAAAGGGACTGGCGACCAGGCAGGTACATTTTTGATCGACCGGAATTTACGCCGGCATGTCAGCTTTGAGCCGCTCAACCTCAATGTTGAGGGGATGAAAAAGATGGGCGAATTCGATGTAATTTTTTTGCGCAATGTATTGATTTATTTTGATATTCCTACCAAGCAACGGGTGGTTGCCAATCTCATCCGTTCGCTCAAGACAGGCGGTTATATGATTGTCGGTCACTCCGAATCACTCAACGGCATTACCGATGAGTTGTCTTCCGTTAAACCGACTATATACCGGCGTTTGTGATGTACCGCGCCGGAGAGTCGCTGCGTGAAGTTTATCTTAAGCCGGGCGATTTTTGTTTCGGCGAGGGGCATTTGCGTATCACAACCTTGCTGGGTTCCTGTGTTGCGATCGTGCTGTGGCATCCTACGCTGGCGCATGGCGGCATGTGTCATTACATGTTGCCTGTCCGTGTGCGCGGCCAGCTTCCGCCCGATGGCAAATACGCCGATGAGGCCATGCAATTATTTATGCTCGAATTGAAGAAACGTCATACCGTGCCGTCAGAGTATCAGGTGCAACTTTATGGCGGCGGGAATATGTTTGAGGCTGGCGTGACCAGCAAAATGGATATAGGACGGCAAAATATCGAAAAGGCGCATTGTTTGCTCGATGAATATGGCTTTACCCTGAGCGGTGAGCATCTGGGGAATTTCGGTCATCGCAAGGTGGCCTTCGAGGTGTGGAGCGGTGCAGTCAGTCTGGTTCATGTCGATAACAGGAAAAGTAAATCATAATGAGTAAAATCAAGGTGTTGGTTGTCGATGATTCCGCCGTGGTGCGCGAAGTGGTGAAGCAGGTGCTCGAATCCGATCCGGGGATACAAGTGATCGCCACTGCGATGGATCCGATTTTCGCCATGGAGAAGATGAAGGTGCAATGGCCGGATGTGATCGTGCTCGACATCGAAATGCCGCGTATGGACGGACTGACTTTTCTTAATAAAATTATGAGTGAGCGGCCAACGCCGGTGGTGATCTGCTCGACGCTGACTGAAAAGGGGGCGCAGGCGACCATGCAGGCGCTCGCGGCGGGTGCGACCAGTATCATCACCAAGCCTAAGATGGGGGTGAAACGCTATCTGCAGGAAGATGCCTCCAATGATCTGGTGGAAGCGGTCAAGGCGGCGGCGCGCGCCAATATGCGCCGCTTATCCAATACGGCGCAGCGCCCGGCCGTGCCCAAGCCCGGCGTGAAGTTAAATGCCGATGCGATTTTGCCGCCGCCGGGTCATGCCCGTCTGGCGCAAACTTCCGAACAAATCGTTGCTATCGGCACCTCGACAGGTGGAACGCAGGCGCTCGAAGCGGTGTTGACGGCCCTGCCGCGCGTCTGCGCCGGGATCGTGATCGTGCAGCATATGCCGGAGATGTTTACCGAAGCATTTGCCAAGCGATTAAACAGTCTTTGCCAGATAGAAGTGCTCGAAGCGAAAAATAATGACCGCGTGATACCGGGGCGAGCGCTGATCGCACCCGGCGGTAAGCACATGCTGCTCAAGCGCAGCGGTGCGCAATATCATGTCGAGGTGGTAGACGGACCGCTGGTGAATCGCCATCGTCCATCGGTGGATGTGTTGTTTCGCTCGGTGGCCAAATTCGCCGGTAAAAATGCGCTGGGTATCATCATGACCGGGATGGGTGACGACGGCGCGCGGGGGTTGAAGGAATTGCGCGAGGCCGGAGCCTACACGCTGGGGCAGAATGAGGATTCCTGTGTCGTTTATGGCATGCCCAAAGAGGCGATGAAGCTGGGGGCGGTGTGTGAGGAGATCCCGCTCAATCAAATCGCCGGAAAAATCAGTGCCGTTCACGCCATGGTGTCCGGCCGATAGCTTACGGCTTGTCTGGCATGATGTCATTCTGATACCATAGTCCGCAAATACAGCCGTCTGAGTCCTCAATCCCTTGCACTGGAGTCCGGCGAGGACGGTCGGTGTCCGACTGCTAAGAGGCGCGTGTTTTGCGAGACGGTCCGTTGCGGGATACACTCAAGTAGCATACCAACGATCTGTGCAAAATGTACAGCTTGTTTTGTACTCACTATTGCTACGGAAAAATTAATGAATACCCTTGTTCAGCAGTTCTTTGAAGCCAGCGCAGACTGTTATGCTGAGCGTTTGGCGGTTGTCAGCAACGGAGTCAGCTACACGTACGATGATTTAGAGCGTGACGCCAATCGACTTTCTAACTATCTGATTAGTAAAAATAATATTAAAGTCGGTGACAGGGTGGGCATACTGTTGTCTCCGTCTTACGACAGTTATGTAAGCATTCTGGCGGTGCTCAAAGCGAATGCGACCTTTGTGCCGATGGATAAATCCTTTCCGTCAGATCGCGTGCAGTTTATCTGCGATGACGCTGAAGTAAAGGTGCTGTTGACCGAGTCCGGCTTGCGACATTTAACCCGTCATCTGGACGGGATGAAAACTCTTGAAGTCGATGGGCATTATGATTTTTTACAAGCTGAAAGCGCGGCGCGCCCTGCGGGTATCAGCGATTCGGGTCGACTTTGCTACATCATCTACACGTCCGGCACTACGGGGAAGCCCAAAGGGGTCGGCATCAACCACGGTAATTACTGCAATTACCTGACGGTGGTTCCTCCTATCTACGGCATCAACCAGGACGATCGTGTCTATCAGGGTTTAACTATCGCCTTCGACTTCTCGTTCGATGAGATTTTTCCGACCTTCTTGGCGGGCGCGACCCTGGTGACCGGTTCGGTTGATCCCTCAGATCGTGTGGGTTCGGGTCTGGCGAGCTTCCTTGAACTGCATAAAATCACCGTGTTCCACAGCGTGCCGACGCTGCTTGCCACCATGGGTAAAGATGTGGCGCTGCTCAGGTTGATTTTCCTGGGCGGAGAAACCTGTCCGCGCGATCTGGCGCAACGCTGGATCAAACCGGGTCGTCGTATCCTCAATACTTACGGACCGACTGAAACCACTATCACGGCCAGTTGGACTGAGCTCTGCATGGATAAGCCGGTGACCATTGGTATACCCTTGCCGACTTACCGCATCGATGTGCGCGATGAAAATATGAAACTGCTGGCACAGGGCGAGGCGGGCGAAATCTGTATCGCCGGTCCTTGTGTGGCGATGGGTTACATCAACCGTGAAGATCAAAATATTCTGCGCTTCGTCACAGATCCGGAAGATAGCCGTATCAGAATGTACCGTACCGGCGATCTGGGTCGTATCGGTGATAACGGCGAAATCGAATTTATGGGGCGTATCGACACGCAGGTGAAGATACGCGGCTACCGGATCGAGTTGGCGGAAATCGAGAGCGTGCTGCTCGAAGATGGCGACGTAGTGAATGTGCTGGTCAATCCCTGGCAAGGTAAGCGTGCCGAGGACGTGATCGAGCTGGTCGCCTATCTGATCGCACGCGAAGGCGCGGTGATCGATCACGACAAGAACGATACGATATACCGCCTGCTGTGCCAGAAACTGCCTAAATACATGGTGCCCGCTTATCTGGAGTGGGTAACGGAATTCCCTACGCTGGCCAGCGGCAAGGCCGATCGCGCCCGACTGCCCGGGCCGTTGTCCAAACGGCTGGTGACTTCACGCGGCGTGATCGAATACGCGGCCGATGAGGGAGAGGCGATTATCGCTAAGGTGTGGGGCGAGGTGTTCGGCGCTGAAGAGGTGTCGGTTACAGCGCATTTCTTCAACGATCTGGGGGGGCATTCGCTGTTCGCCGCGCGCGTGGTATCGCAGTTGCGTGAGGTGGCGGGCTACGGCGATATGTCGATCCGCGATCTGTATGCAAATCCGACCATACGTCAACTGGCCAGCTACATTGCCGAGAAGGCCAGCGCGCCTCAACACGGTATTCAGGAAACGCGTCTGAAGACCATGCGTCGCTCGACCAATACAGAGGTTTGGACGGCGGGTGTCTATCAGATGATAGGGCTGTTCCTGATCTCTATCCTGCTGACCGCGCCCTTTGTCACTTATGTGCAAATGGCGCCGCTGCCGGAAACCTTTGCGGGTTGGATGAAGCTGACCAGCGTGAGTGTCGGGCTGATCTTCATTATGTCTTTGCTGTTGCCGCTGCTTGTCAAATGGACGGTGATAGGCCGGTTCAAGCCCGGTCGTTACCCGCTCTGGGGTGCGTATTTCCTGCGTTTCTGGTTAGTACAAAAGGCCATGCATCTGGTGCCCTGGTATCTGCTCACTTCCACGCGACTGATCAATGTTTATCTGCGGCTGATGGGAAATAAGATAGGCCACGGCTGTTATATAGGCACGCAGTTTTTTCCCGATCTGGTGACGCTGGGGAATAATGTCAGCATCGGTTATAACGTTGAGGTTGATCCGCATGAGATCAGTGGCGGCTGGCTGATCCTGACGCCGATCAATCTGGCCGACGATACCTATGTCGGCAACGGATCGGTGATCGATCACGGGGTGCGCATGATGGCGGGCAGTCAGTTGGGCGAACAGTCCATGGTACCGTTCCGTACCACCATTCCTGAGCGCAGCTATTGGGAGGGTTCGCCCGCGCGAGCCGTGCCTCATCGACCGCACGGGCTGTCGCAGACCAGTTTGGTGCGCGCGCCTGAAGTGCGCTCAAAGGTGCTGCTGTGGAATCTGGCCGCGATGATGGCCATTCCCTTGCTGTATCTGTTGCCCATTATCACCTCCTTACCCTCAATGATCCTGCTCATCGTCGGCGGAGAAGACTATGGAGTATCCGGCTTTTTTGCAGCGCTGATTCCTGCCGGTTTCATGTATGTCATCTTAAACTGCACCGCGATCGCCCTCGTCAAATGGCTGGCTGAACCGAATCTGGCCGAGGGGAAGTACGAGATCCATTCTTTCATCGGTTTCAGGAAATGGGTGATAGATAGACTCACCGCCATCAGCATCATGTACAACAATTCGCTGTATGCCACGCTGTACGCCAAGTTCTGGCTGCGCATGCTGGGGGTGAAGGTCGGGCGAGGTGCGGAAGTGTCGACGCTGGTCTGCTTTGATCCTAGTCTGTTGAAGATCGGTGATGACAGCTTTGTCGCCGATCAGGTATCGCTGGGTGCGGCTACTTTTCATAACGGCTGGTTTCTGATACGTCAGACCAATATCGGTAAGCGCGCCTTTGTCGGCAATGGTTCGCTGGTGCCCTCAGGCGGCACGATGGAGGACGGCACCTTGCTGGGCGTGATGTCGAAGCCGAATGGCGATTTCATGGAGGCGGGCACCTCCTGGCTGGGTTCACCTGCCATGTTCCTGCCCAAGCGTCAGGTAGTTGAAGGTTTCGGTGAGGAAACGACCTTTAATCCGCCCAAGTCCATGTATGCCTTGCGGCTGTTTGTCGAGTTTTTTCGCGTGATTTTGCCTTCTGCTATCACCATGGGTGGACTGGCGATCAATATCTTTATTTTTTATGACTTCATCCTGGAACAGCCGCTGGTGTGGACTTATCTGCTCACACCTATGATGTCAGGTTTGATGGCGGTCGTGCTGACCGTGGTGGTGGTCGGGCTGAAATGGGTCGTGGTCGGCAAGTATGTCCCGGACATCAAGCCTATCTGGTCTAATTTTGTCTGGCGCAGCGAAATGATCACCGGCATCTTCGAGAATGTTCCCTCGGTGGTGCTGCTGATGTGGGTGGCCGGTACGCCATTCCTGGCGCCCTTTATGCGCCTGTTCGGGGTGAAGATGGGTGAGCGTGTTTATTGCGAATCGATTTATGTGACCGAGTTTGATCTGGTTGAAATTGCGGATGATGTAACCATCGGCCGACTGGTGGCCTTGCAGACGCATTTGTTTGAGGATCGCATCATGAAAATGGCGACGCTCAAGATCGACTCAGGGGTGGATGTGGGTGTCAGATCTATCGTGCTGTATGAGGCTCATGTCAAGGCGCGGGCAAGGGTGGGTTCATTGTCGCTGATTCTCAAGGCGGAAGTCATTCCGGCCAATTCCAACTGGGAAGGGATTCCGGCGCAGCGTCTGGCTCAGGACTAACGGGCATGGAAACATCTACCCACTATAACGAAATCGCCATGCCCGTTTCTCCTTCTCAACCTTCCCCCGCAAGCGTGGGAAGGGGCGAATGTGAGCTTACGAGAGTTTTACGTTAAATTTTGTCGGTGAACGTGCAATTTGGTTGTGCCTCTGTGCAGGAAGATGGCCGCAACTTGTCCGTTCAACTGCGACGCCGGGCTGAGCGTATCGGATCTGCGCCAGAGCGCGCGGGACTGCTGGCAAGTTATAGGCAGCTTGAATTGATGCTTAAACGGGCAACCACGGGGGCGTGTCACAGTCTGTCCCGGCGGGGCGCTTATTATGCGGTGGCGGTGTCCGATTCCGGCGCTGTCGGTGTGGATATTGAACGGATTATCTGTAGCGGTGATCTGGCTGCTGTGGCTGAGTGTTACTTTCCGGAAGGCGTGCGGCGTTACTTTAACCGTTTGTCGGTTTCAGACCAACCGCAATTCTTTGCAAGCTGTTGGAGTGCGCTGGAGGCGGTCAGCAAGTTATATTCGATTCCGCTGGAGCAGGCAGCTTCCAGTCTGCCTGAGGCGGTGATCTATCAGTGCAGGGTTCAGGAGGACATGTTGCTCTCGGTTGCCCTTGAGCGGAATGATCGGCTGTATCTTTGTGGTTTGGCGGGTGAGACGTTGCAACTGGCGCGCAGCGCGTTTAATTTTACGGTATATCCATGATTAGCTCTATCAGACTGTTTTTTTCCATCTTATTGCTGCTTCCGGTCAGTCACGCGCATGCCGAGTTGCCTGATGTGATCGGTATCCTCACCAACGAACTTACCGAGGAGGGTAGTTATGCGCTGGATATTCACGCCAATTCCACGCCGCGCGGGGTGAGTCTGGAGCAGTCCTACGATAATGAGGTGCTCAATAATCACGGCTTGCGGCTTACTCCGACGCTAGCCTATGGCTTACGTGACGATCTGGAGCTCACCGTTAGCGTACCCGTCGTCAGGGAGGGTAACATGGGGGCTTCCAACACGCGGATTGCTGGTGCGCGCGGACGTTTGACCTGGATCTCCCGCGGTGATGAGGGCGCGCTCAGTTACCCTTACTGGGGTGCATCCACTTCCGTGATTTTGACCGGAGAGCGATTTGACTACGGGCGTACGGCCTGGGATATCGGACTGATAGGCGGATACCGTACCCCTGACTGGCATTTTGCGACCAATGCCTTTATCGCCAACGGCGTATCCAATAACTTAAAACGCATGGGGCCCGATCATGCGCTGGACGGGAAGCTGCTCAACCGTGTAGCGGACAATGTTTGGGCGGGTGTCGAGTATTATTCGGCCCATTCCAAGGCGATGACGGTAGACGGAGTAAGTTGGTTTACCACTCGCACCTTGTTCGGTACGGTCGATTACGAGGGTGAGGGGCATTTTCTGCATTTCGGGGTAGGGCGGGGCATGAATGAAAATACCGATCCGTGGACGCTGAAGTTCTCAGATTACATGCCGCTCTAATTGGTGTTTAAATAATAATCAATATGTTACGATTTTATATCGGTTTACTCTTCAGTCGCAGCGATTTTGAAAACACTACAGTCTGAGCATGACCTTGCCCTGTATGGTGCGCCGCGCGCCTTTGCTGCGCCTCTGCATGTCGGGCGTCCCAATATCGGCAGCAAACAGGCCTTTATGGATTATGTCGGCGATATTTTTGAACGGCGCTGGCTGAGCAACGACGGTCCGCTGGTACAGGAATTCGAGCGGCGCATCGCGGCCTGCCACGGCGTCAGGCATTGCGTTGCCATGTGCAACGGTACGGTTGCGCTGGAGATCGCCATCCGCGCGCTTGGACTGCAAGGCGAGGTGATCGTGCCCTCCTATACCTTTGTCGCCACCGCACATGCCCTGAGCTGGCAGGCGATCACGCCGGTGTTTGCCGATATCGATCCTGTCACGCACAACCTCGACCCGGAAGCGGTGCGGCGCATGATCACCCCGAGAACCAGTGGCATCATCGCGCTGCATCTTTGGGGGCGCGCCGCGCCGGTCGACGCTTTGCAGGAAATTGCTGATGAGCACGGCCTGCGGCTGATGTTCGATTCGGCGCACGCCTTCGGTTGTTCACACCGGGGACGGATGATAGGCGGCTTCGGCGAGTGCGAGGTGCTGAGTTTTCACGCCACCAAATTTTTCAATACCTTCGAGGGGGGGGCGGTTCTGACCAATAACGACGAACTGGCAGAGAAAATGCGCCTGATGCGTAATTTCGGCTTTGCCGGTTACGATAACGTGGTTCACATGGGAACCAACGGCAAGATGATCGAGATTGTTGCCGCCATGGGACTGGTGAATCTGGAGGAGGTGGAGGCGGTGATCGCCGCGAATCTGCGCAACTATCAGGCCTATCGGGAGGGACTGTCCGGCCTGTCCGGGCTGCGGTTGCTCGAATACGATGCGCAGGAGCGCAATAATTACCAGTATGTGGTGCTGGAGGTCGGTGTAGGATGTCCGGTGAGCCGCGATCAGCTTATCGAGATGCTGCACGCCGAAAATGTCCTGGCGCGTAAATATTTCTGGCCTGGCTGTCACAATATGAAACCCTACCGCGATCTGTACCCGCATGCCGGACTGCTGCTGCCTCATACCGAAAGCGTGGCGGCCCGGGTGCTGGTGTTGCCGACTGGAACCACGGTCGATGTCGAACAGATCGCGCTGATCACGGCGGCGATCCGTCTGCTGATCACAGGGGGAGCTATGCACGGCTCTGCTGAAAGGGAGCGCTGTTATGGCCTGGTTGAGCAATAAGCAATTGCGCGCAATGGGCTTTGCCCGGCTGGGAAATAATCCGCAGCTGTCAGACCGAGCCGTTTTTCACAACTGTGCAAATATTCGTTTAGGCGACAATGTCAGGATTGATGATTTTTGTGTGCTTTCGGCGGGTGCTGCCGGGATAACGGTGGGTTCTTATGTACACATCGCGGTTTACTCTTCGCTAATCGGTGCCGGGCATATCGAGCTTGCCGATTTTAGCAATCTCTCCTCGCGGGTGTCGATCTACAGCAGCAATGACGATTATAGCGGCAGCTTTATGACTAATCCTACCGTGCCGTCGGAGTTTACCCTGGTGCAGCATGCATCGGTGAGTGTGGGCAGGCATGTGATCGTCGGCTCGGGTTCCGTGATTTTGCCCGGTGTGACGCTGGAAGAGGGGGTGGCCATAGGCGCGCTGAGTCTGGTTAAGTTCAGTTGCCGTGCCTTTGGCATTTATGCCGGTGTGCCGGTCAGACTTGTCGCCGAGCGTAAAATGGATTTGCTGCGTTTAGAAAAGCAGTTAGTTGAACAAAATATGCGCCTGAGCCGTTCATGTTAAGCGTTTTAGCGGTTATCGGTCAGCGAAAATGAAAGCACGCCTGCTGGCAAATTTTAACTGGCTGGCCTTTGACAGTCTGCTGCGCTTGGCCGGTGGCTTGCTGGTCGGTGTTTGGGTAGCGCGTTATCTCGGGCCTGCGCAGTTTGGTCTGCTAAGTTATGCGCTGGCATTTGTCGCGCTGTTTGCCAATGTCGCCAAGTTGGGCATGGATAGGGTGATGGTGCGTGAACTGATCCGTCTGCCGGAGCGCGAGGGCGAAATTCTGGGTACGATCTTTATACTCAAACTCGCGGTGAGCGTGCTGGCACTGGTGGCGGTGATCGCGGCCGCCTGGGTCACCCGTGAGGGGGATGTGGAATTTGTTTTTCTGGTGTCGGTGATCGCGGTTGGCATGCTGGTCAACGCACTCGATGCCTTCGATGTGTACTATCAGGCGCATCTGTTGTCCAGACATCTGGTGGTGGCCAGAGGAGTCTCCTTTATTTGTTTTTCTCTGTTGCGTATTGCGCTGATCATGGGCGGATACCCGGTGATATATTTTGCGGCGGCCAGTACCCTGGATATCGCGCTGGGCGGTGCGATCATGCTGTGGACCTACCGGCGGGTACATCCGGTCAAGCTGGTCTGGCGGTTTGACGGGCAGATATTACAGCGTTTACTCAAGGACGGCTGGCCGCTGATCGCCACGTCGGTGCTGATTATCATGCATACACGCATCGATCAGGTGATGCTGGGCGAGATGATGGGCAACACCGAAGTGGGAATTTACAGTGCGGCTGTCAGGCTGTCTGATGTCTGGTTGTTCGTGCCGATGTTGATCGTACAGACCCTCAATCCTTATCTGATCCGGTTGAGAGAACATTCGCCCGCGTTGTATCATGCGCGCCTGATACAGCTCTACAGCATCATGTTCTGGCTGGGGGTGCTGGTGGGGGTGATGACGTGGTTGTTCGGCGAGTTTTTTACCATATTGTTGTTCGGTGAGGATTTTCGCGCGGCGTATTTGCCGCTGCTGTTGATTGTCTGGACCGGAATATTCAAGTCTCAGGCGGTAGCCGCCTCTATCTGGATGATAGGGGAAAATATTCAAATCTACCGGCTGCTCCTCAACCTGCTGGCCGTGCCACTCAATATCGCACTCAATTACGGGTTGATACCCGTCTACGGCGTGCCCGGTGCTGCACTGGCCAGTCTGATTTCGATCGGGGTGAGTACCTGGTTGCTGCCGTTTCTGTTCGAGCCGATGCGCCAGTCCAACCGGGATTTTTTCCGCAGCATAGACCCTCGTTGTCTGTTTTTAAGCAAGGCCTAGGATGAATTTTTACCCGCATTTTTGCAGCAAATTCAGCGAAAGCCTGAGCAATTGCTACTACGACAACGTCGATGCCGATTATCCGCGCAGCTTAAGCAGCCGGCTCATTAAGCTGCTTAACCGGTTTGCGGATAGTCTGCTAGCCCTGAGCGGCAGGCCGCCTCTTACCTTGTTACGCCCGGATTTTTATCTAAAAAATATTAATGAATTCAAATATTTATATGATTTAATTGAAGACGATGCAGGTCGGGATAAACTGATCGGTGTGCTGGTTTACCGCATCTTAGGTTATCACCGGGTACGCTTGCCGCTCAAGTCGTGTACGCAAGCTCTGATCGAGTCCGTTCGCCTGCCGGACAAGATGCCGGTCAACTTTCGTCATGGCTATATACACCAATACGACTTGCGTCCGCTGGGGCATGAGCTGACGTTGTACTGCGCTGGCGTCAGCGTAAAGACGCAGTTTGTGCTCGAACAGTATCGTCTTGCAAACAGGGTGGAGGTAACTCCAGGCGATGTGGTGATCGACTGCGGTGGTTGCTGGGGAGATTCCGCGCTTTATTTTGCCAGCCGGCAGGCCTCCAGGGTATATGTATATGAGTTTATTCCGTCCAATCTGGCGGTATTCGAGGCCAATCTCAAGTTGAATCCTGCGTGTGCCGGGGCGATACGGCTCGTCGATCAGGCGGTCTGGTCGACCTCCGGGGTGGAATTGGGTTATTGCGATAGCGGGCCGTCCAGTCGTGTGGGAGAACCCGAAAAATACCCGGGCAGAACCTCTACCCTGTCGATTGACGATCTGGTTGCACAGCAGATCGGTACGGCGGTGCACTTTATCAAAATGGATATCGAAGGCGCAGAGGCCGAGGCGCTGGCGGGGGCGGCCGGCACCATCGCACGGTACGGCCCCAAACTGGCTATTTCGGTCTATCACAAGCCGGATGACCTTTACAAAATACCAAGATTAATCAAAAGTATAAGACCTGATTATCAATTTTATCTGGATTGCTATACGACCGTGGGGTATGAGGTCGTGCTCTATGCGGTTGCCGGAAATCCTTCATGAATTCGACTTTGAATCCGCCTGTTCCCGTGGTCATCTGCACCTATACACGCTTAGCCCATTTGCGGCAGACCATAGACGCCCTGTTGAACAATGCGCTGGCCGGAATCACCCCGGTGTTCGTGTTTTCGGATGCGGCGTCGGCAGGCGATGAGGAGGCGGTGGGGCAGTTGCGTGCGTATTTATCCGGTGTCAGCGGGTTTGGCAGGCTGACCGTGGTGGCAAGGGAGCGCAATCTGGGGATGGTCGGTAACTGCATCGGCGGTCTGGAGGAAGTGTTGGCCGGCTACGGGCGCGCAATTTTTATGGAAGACGATATTGTGACGGCGCCGGGATTCTTGACCTATATGAATCAGGCGATGAATCTCTATCAGTCCGATGCGCGTATCTTCAGTGTATCGGGCTACTGTCCGCCGCTACGCATGCCGGGCGGTTACGGGCACGACGCTTTTCTTCTTCGCCGGTTTAATGCCTGGGGATGCGGGATCTGGCAGGATAGGCATGTCACGGTGCGCGAGGTTACCACGCAGGATTACGACAAGCTGGAAGCTGACCGGAAAAGTGTTCGCGATTTTGCGGCGGGCGGCGGGCGGGATATGCTTGCTATGCTCAAACAGGTGGCTGACGGCCGTTTGGAGGCGTATGACGTACAGTGCATGTACACCCAGTTCAGGCGCGATCAGTACAGCGTTTATCCGGTCGAGTCGCTGGTAAAAAATATCGGTCTGGACGGCAGCGGGGTGCATTCTCCGGTGACCCGGCGTTTCGACGTGGAATTGAGTCAGAAGATGCAGTTTTGCTTGCCGGAGCGGCTGCTGGTCGATGAAAAGCTGGTCAGGCTGCATCGCCAGTTCAGAAACGGCGGCAGTCTGCCGGGGCGGATTGCGGGCAAGCTGCAGGGGATGCTGAAGTTACGGTTAACCCGGTCGTGAGAGACAATCGCATGCGGCGCTTTTCCCATTACTATTTTGCCTTGAGATCCAGATTGGATGATAGCGCCCTTAATTCGCGGCGCGGGGCTTTGCTGCCCTTGCTCTCTGCGGTCAGATCGCTGGAGGCCGGCTTTTGGCGCCGGCAGGGAATGCGGCGGGTAGACTGCTACGGGGATTCGCATATCGCAGAGTTATGGCGGCTCAATACGCGTTACAAAAATGTCCGTTTCGTGGTCAACTCGGTGCGCGGTGCGACCGCGCTGGGGGTCAGCAATCCGAATTCGAGAACTAATGCGTTGAAGATCTTTGCAGGCCTGTTAAGGCAATCGGTGCAAGGTGGCGAGCAGCTGTTCTGTCTGGGCGAAGTGGACTGCGGTTTTTTGATCTGGCTGCTGGCGCAAAAACGACAGGAGAGCGTGGAACAGCTGCTAGGCCGCGCGGTGGACAGCTACACCGGTTTTATCGGGCAATACCGCTCGACCGGTCAGGTGGTGGTATTGAGTGCTCCCTTGCCGACGCTGGCCGACGGCGTGGTGCCGGGGGAGGTGGCTAATTTGCGGCGAGAAGTCACGGCCAGTCGCAGCGAGCGCACACGTTTGACGCTGCAGTTCAATCGCCGGGTCGCCCTCTGGTGTGCGGCGCACGGGGTCGAGTTCATCGATCTGGATGTGGCGGCACTGGATGCGCAGACCGGCTTGCTGCGCGCCTCCCTGCTTAATGCGGATCCGGCTAATCATCACTACGATCGTGACGGTTTTTTTGAACTTTTGGAGAACAGCCGGTTTGGCACGCGCTATGATTAAACCGGTATTTATTTTTTCCCTGCCGCGTTCCGGTTCTACTTTGCTGCAAAGGGTGTTGATGTCGCACAGCCGGATCTCTAGCACCGCCGAACCCTGGCTGTTGCTGCCGCTGGTCGGTATGTTAAAAGAGCAGGGCACGTTGAGCATCTATTCGCACAGGACTAGTCAGGCCGCGCTGACGGATTTGACCGGGCATCTGCGTGGAGGCCGGGCGCAATACGATCATTTGCTGCGGGAATTTGTCTGTTCTCTGTATGACTCGGCCAGCCGTGAAGGAAGCGTATATTTTCTGGATAAGACGCCGCGCTATTATCAGATCATTCCGGAAATCGCCGCGCTGTTTCCCGAGGCAAAATTTATCTTTTTGTTCAGAAATCCGCTTCACGTGTATGCCTCGATCGTGACAACCTGGGGGCATGGAACGCTCAGGCGTTTATTCTACAACACGATGGACCTCGAAGAGGGGCCAGATCTTCTGGCGCAAGGTTATGCGCAGCTTAAAGATTGCGCCTGCGCGCTCAACTACGAGGATTTTGTCCTGCAACCGGAGCAGGAACTGCGCCGTGTGCTCCGTTATCTCGGACTGGACGAGGAAGAGGGAATGCTCAGCCGCTTTGCCGGTCAGCGTCCGGGCGGGCGCTTTGGCGATCCAACCGGGGCACAGGAGTACAGCACGGTGGCGACCGCCAGCCTGGATAAATGGCAGTCGGTATTTAATAACCGTTTTCGTCAGCGTCTGGTCAAAAACTATATTCTGCGCATGCCGGAAAGCACGCTTGCGCTACAGGGTTACGATAAACAGGATATTCTTAAAAACATAAATGAAATCGAAGTGTTAAATACAACGCCTGTGCGGGATTATATTCATTACTATCGGTCGCTTGCCTTGTTGTGGTTAAAGGCGCATCTGTTTTTAACGAAAGCGATGCGCTGGACGGATGGGAAATATCTGGAATGAGGCTATAAAGCGCTACGCGAATCAACGCGGCTGGTTGACTTTTCGTGAATTTCTGCTGTTTTTAGTTGTAAATAATCAGCGGGGCTGACGCAGAAGGCCTAAAACCCGTAAAATGCTACCTTTAGTAAATCCTGCCGGTTATTTCATGCTTACTTTTCAGCAAATCATCCTTACCTTACAGAATTATTGGGACAAGCAGGGTTGCGCACTGCTGCAACCTTACGATATGGAAGTCGGCGCGGGTA
>Ga0208863_1000670_pt1 | contig 28397 bp, 22 predicted proteins | sample RifOxyD3_FD_184040 | JGI IMG/M metagenome (GOLD analysis project Ga0208863, IMG submission 184040) | Soil microbial communities from Rifle, Colorado - Rifle Oxygen_injection D3 (SPAdes) | ecosystem: Environmental > Terrestrial > Deep subsurface > Rock core/Sediment | place: Rifle, Colorado...
AAGCAACGGCGGCGGGCCATAAAACCCGGTAAAGGCATGATCAGCGGCATCGACGATGGTCGCACCATTCAACACTGCTGCGGTAATTCTGCCGATGTCATTGCCGTCGGTATTATGACCATGATAATGGATGACCAACTCCGGATAGGTCTGCTTGATGGCACTGACCAGCTCGCCAATCCGCTTAGGTGAACCCAGGCCCCCGTGGTTCTTAATGCACAGGAGGATCTTATCGCCGGTAACATCGAGGATCTCACCTACCTTTTTCACATAAAAGGCATCGGTATGTTCCGGCCCGGTTGAAAAACAGATAGAGGGTTCGAGGATCTTGCCTGCCTTCTGCACCTCCTCAAAAACAGCCTGCATGTTCGGGATGTGATTCATGAAGTCAAAAACCCTCCAGACATCAACGTAATTGGCAAACTCGCGGACGGTGAAGCGGATGACGTTCTGTGGATAGGGCCGATAGCCAAAAAGATTCACACCCCGGCACAGAGTCTGAAACATGGTTTTTGGCATTTTGGCCCGCAACAGTTCCAATTTAAGGAAGGGATCGACCTGTTTACGGAGGATATCAACATGTATGGAGGCGCCGCCGGTGATCTCCAGAGAGAAATAGCCGGCGGCCTCGCGGGACTTGGCGGCCAGCAGATCGGTATGCAGCAGGATTCTGTTCTTAAAATCCGACTGCGACAGATCCCGGGCGGTGTTGCATATAAAATAGCCATCAGCACTACGCAGGATGCGTAATACCTCGTCGATACTCATACCCTGAACAATACGTTCCATGATAATTTCCAACTCCTTTGGGCAATAGTAATCCGGCGCTCAGCAACCGGCACACTTAATCTAAAAAGTACCCGCCTTAAACTTAGATGGCGTAGGGATTCTCTTTCCGGTATTGGATCTCAGCAATCAGCCTGGCAAGTTTGTTGCCTTCAGTACACTGCTCCTCGTAATCGATAAGATACTGGTGGGTATCAAGATAAGAGGTATTGAAGTCCCCATTCTGAAAATCAGGATCATTGACGATGTTCAGGTAGAAGGGGATGGTGGTCTTTGGACCATGGATAACAAAGTTTCTCAGACACCGGCGCAGCCGATCCACAGTTTCGTTCCAGCTGAAACCAAAGACCGTCAGTTTAACCAGCAGTGAATCATACGACTCCGGAATGGTGTAACCCTGATAGACAAAACCGTCCAACCGCACACCATACCCCCCGGGCGATCGGTAGACCGTGACGGTCTTGCCGGCTTCGGGCATAAAATTATTCCGGGGATCTTCGGCGTTAATCCGCATCTCAATAGCATAACCGCGCAGTTTGATATCTTCCTGGCAGAAGGAGAGCTGCTTGCCAAAAGCGATCTTAATCTGCGTACGAACAATGTCGATGCCGGTAATCATCTCGGAGACGGTATGCTCAACCTGGATCCTGGTATTGATCTCCATGAAATAATAGTTCATGTCCTTATCAACTAAGAACTCGACAGTGCCGGCATTGGTATAGCTGGCTGCCTTGGCCGCTTTGACAGCGGTCTGACAGATGCGCTCGATCAGGTCCTGGTCTTTAATAAGCGAAGGCGCGATCTCTACCAATTTCTGGTTGCGGCGCTGGATGGAACAGTCCCTGGTGCCCAGATGCACCGTATTGCCGAACTGGTCGGCAATGATCTGAACCTCGACATGCTTGGGATTAAGTACCAGCTTTTCAAGATAGACGCTGTCGTTATTGAAAGCAGCCTTGGCCTCGGCCCGGGCTGAGGGGATATCCTGAAGAAGCTGAGACTCGTTATCGATCCGGCGGATACCGCGACCGCCGCCGCCTGCCGTGGCCTTAAGCATCACAGGATAACCATAAGTCGCGGCAAAGGCCTTGGCCTCCGCAACCCCGGCCTCACCATGACTCAGGTTCGAGGTGCCGGGCACCATTGAGATACCGGCTTCATTCATTATCTGCCGGGCTATAACCTTATCGCCCAGATTGCGGATAACCTCAAATGACGGACCGATAAAAACAAGCCCATTATCCTCGCAGGCCTTGCTGAAATCAGGATTCTCGGCCAGGAAACCATATCCGGGATGGATCGCATCGACCTCAAGCCTTTTTGCGGCCCGGATAATCTTATCAATATTAAGATAATCCGTGCGCGGACCATCGCCTAACCAGACCGCCTCATCAGCCGCCCGGATATGCAGGGCGTCGTTATCAGGGGTTTCATAGACTGCCACGGCCGTGTACCCGAGCTCCTGGACGGCACGGATGACCCGCAGGGCAATCTCACCTCGATTAGCAACCAGTATCTTCTTCTTCAAGATGCACCTCATGAATACAACTACATTTATTGATGAATAATATCAGTCTCACAGAAATAATCTGAATAATTTCAATTTGTTATAGCATAAAACTAATAATAACGACGCACCTCTAGCCCTAAATCCTTCCAACATGCGGTTGTACGGGAAACACAGGAGGGGACAAAATACGCCTGGAAGACAAGCAGCCATACTCTGGCCGGGTTTAACAACTTGAGTCTGAAACTATAGCATAGCCTCCTGGACCGGGCAAGAAAAAGATCACACTTCTGACCGGTTACCAATCAGGTGGTTTTCACTCAGCAACAGCCTGTCCCGCAAACCCGATTGGCGTTCGATCCTCGCTTGCAGCGCTTCGGCAAAGATCGACCATCTTCCCCAGACTTCGATACTTTCTCTTGCCCGCGTAAGAGCTGTATAGATCAATTCACGGCAGAGCACCGGCGATATGGCGTCAGGGAGGATCAATAGTACGTGCCGAAACTCGGAGCCCTGGCTTTTATGCACGGTCAAGGCAAAAGCTGATTCATGTGCCGGCAATCCGACCAACGGCACCGACCGCACCCCGCCGCCAGCGGCCTGGAAAAATCCCCTCAAACCTTTTACTGCCTGCAAAGAGGGGAGAACAACGCCGACATCACCATTAAAGAGCTGCAGACGATAGCTGTTTTCAGTAATAATAATCGGCCGGCCCGGATAATATGGGCAATCATTCTCCTTTAAACCTTGACGTGCCAGCAAAGTCTCCAGCAGACGGTTTATTGTCTCAACACCCCAGGGCCCCTGACGCAGGGCGCAGAGGATGCCCTGTTCACCGAGCAAAGCCAGAGCGTCTTCAACGCTGCCACTCTGACTAAGACGATGAGCCCAGGGCAGGATCTTCACCATCAGCTCTTCGGCAACAGCAGTTTGGGAGGGCAGTTCCCGCCAAACAACGTCCGGCAGACCAGATCTCGCAAACAGAGCCGAGACGGCCTCGACATCTCCGGACTTGACAGCCCTGCTCAGAACAGAGATGCCGCTCTGCTCGCTAAATCGCCAACTCCACCGCAACTCGACCACAGAATCATGAAACCCCCGAGAGACACTTGATCTGTCCGAGACGATTTTCTGGCCGGCAATTGAGCTTGACAGGGCGATAAAATCATCGGAAAAACTGTTGACCATGGCCGGTCCGCAAATATCACCCAACACCGAGCCCGGCTCAACCGAGGCCAGCTGATCGCGATCGCCGAGAAGGATAAGCCGGCAATGCTCAGGCAAAGCCCGAACCAGACGGGCCATCAACGGCAAGTCCACCATAGAGGCCTCATCCACTACCACCAGATCAACAGGGAGCTGATTGAATTCATTGAAGAGATACGGCCGCCCCTGACCACCAGCGCCGAGCAAACGATGCAGGGTTGTTGCACGGTTTGGCATAGCGCTACGGATAGCCTCTGAGCAATCAAGGCGCATTTGACCGGCCTTGATTGCCTCCTGCAGCCGAGTTACCGCCTTGCCGGTAGGGGCAGAGAGAGCGATGCGCAGGGCAGCAGGATTGGCAGTCTGTTCAAGCAAAAGTGCCAGAATTGCGGCTACCGTGCTTGTCTTACCGGTACCCGGACCGCCGGTGATTATGGCGATCCGGCCGGTCACTGCTGTCAGGGCAGCGATCCTTTGCCAATTCACCTCGTCCCCATCGCTGCCCGGAGGGAATAAACGGAGTAAGCCTTGCCGGATAACTTCAAAATTCAAATCAGGGGCCGGAAACCTGCTCCGAGCCAGCAAAAAACCGAAAACCTGGCTCTCAAACTTAAAAAATCTCTGCAGATACAGCCGGGTTCCGGAAAGAACAAGCGGTGCATGGTCGCCTGGTTCGCCCACTACGCCGCTCAATTTTAGATGGCGCAGCCAGACATCCAGTTGCGGCCAGACAAATTCGGCCCCGTCCCCAAAAAATTCAGCAGAAGCTGCTGCGCCGGCATGACGGGCTAAATCAACACAGGTATGGCCCCTCCCGGCGTAATAGCTAGCCAATGCCACTGCCAGGCAAAGATATTCGGACCTATCCATTGCCAGACGATTTACAAAGGCAGCCAACCGTCTGTCCAGATAAGAAAATCCTGACATGCTGAATTGCCCAAACGTCTTTTCCATAACCATGCAATCACCAATTCGGCCGATATAAACAGCAAATTCATGAGGCTTGGTGGAAATATACGAATAATCACCCTGCCTTTCGCTGATCATGCTTCCCATTTGACAGGAAGCATGATACATTGTAACAATGTTTAATAAAACGATAACTTGTCACCCAAAATGAATCGTTATATCATCCTGATGATACCTGTAACAACATATTATCCATACTGCCTTAAAACTAGCGAAAAATCTTATTTTTCTCGTTGCCAACCCTATCCCCTATCTTATATGCGGCAGACAATCATTGATAACTACATGACCGCTAGCCCGACAGTCCCCCCTTGCTTCATAGCTGCCAAACGTCTTTACCATGATCACGGGGCCCACCCAGGAGGATACTAGATGCCAGACTTTGTTTTAACATCCAGCATGCTTGAAAAATCGAAAAACATTCTGGTCAACTCGCTTATCAATGCAGGAGTTCGGACAGTTCTGCTCATAGACAGCGCCGGCAACATTCTGGTAAATTTAGGCCAAACAGCGGATGAGATCGATGCCATATCATTAGCGGCTTTGGCAGCCGCTAATCTCGGCGCCACGGCACAGATCGCTAAACTGATAGGCGAAGACGACTTCACTCTCCTTTTCCACAAGGGCAAAAACGGAAATATCAATTTCGGACGGATTGGTAACGATCTTATCCTGATTACCATCTTTGGCGAGGATGTCTCCCTGGGATTGGTCCGCTGCCGGATTACTGATATCAGCGAATCGCTTCGGATAATTTTTGAAGGATAGAAATGGCACTCATCGACCTCAGCAAAAAAGAAGTCCATTGTAAGATTGTCTACTACGGAGCCGGACGGTGTGGCAAAACCACAAACCTGCTCTATATTTACAATGCTATGAATACAAAAAACCGGGGCAAGATGCTCACCATTGATACCAAAGGCGACCGCACCCTTTTTTTCGATCTGCTCCCGCTCAATCTCGGCAAAATCAGCGGATTTGATATTCGCATCCAACTCTATACCGTACCAGGCCAGGTCATGTATGCCGCTACTCGTAAGCTGGTTCTAAAAGGGGTCGACGGCATCGTCTTTGTCGCGGATCCTTTAAGGGTCAGAAAAGAACGCAATAAGGAGAGCCTTGAAGATCTCAGGAAAAATCTCAAGGATTACCACTTGAATCTTGATGAGATGCCACTTGTCATGCAATACAATAAACGAGACTTGGCTGATACTCCTATCCCCACCCTGACCATTGCGGAACTTGAGGATGACCTTAATAAGGAGTTGAAACGAAAATACTTTGAGGCCATTGCCATCAAAGGTAATGGCGTCTTTGAAACATTAAAAGAGATCAGTAAACAGACAGTGCATCAGGTTGCGGTGAAACATCTGCTTACCACACTTTAATCATCTTAAGGGGCTGGTCCAGCCGTCCTTCAACCTGAACAACTGTAGTTATATGGATACAAAGGGAGGAACTCGCCATGCCCAATAGTCAAAAAGAAAAAATATCCAAAATCACTACGGAAATCGACAATGCGGTCGATGACCTCTTTAATGCATACCAACAGGTCGAGATTGATCCGACTACCAACGAAGTGCGAACGGTTGCTGCTCCTGCTCCTAAGCAGAAGGAACCACCTGGCACGGGCAGTGCCACCGCCGGCCCTACTGGTCTGGATTTTCTGCCGGATGAGCTCATTGAACCGGCTGGCCTCGATGTCATGACGAATGATCTGTTAAGTCAACTCGACCACTCTTTGCTCACCCTGGAATGGGATGTATCCCTTAAAAACATCGAATCAACCCGCTCTCTCTTCAAAAAATTGCAGGGTGAAACCGACCAGGCCCAACCAGACCTTACCCGGGCCTTCGAAATTATCGGGCTGCTGCTCGACGCCATGGCCGAATCTCCCCAATCAGTCCCGACATCCGGCCCGAAAGTTCTCAAAGACGCCTTGGCCGCCATCAAAAAAATCAATGCCCAGCCCTTACCTGCTGAAAAGATAACTGAGATTATGGCGCCTGTTCTGGATGACCTGCAAGCGACCATGCTGACGGAAGATGATGATGAAGAGGCGCTTAGCGGAAAAACCGTAACCATCCTCGAAGAAGCAGCCGGGCTGACCCTGGCCATGCAAGGCGATGACAGTAGTGAAGCTGCCGGCAGCCGGACAAAAACAGAGGAGACCCTGGACCTTAAATTCGACTTGGTAGAAGAAGAGAAACAGGCAGCCGTTGTCAAGCCTCCTCGGGTCACTGTCCCGGCCGCTCCACAGGCTTCTCCTAAAAAAGCTATGACCAGAACCTCTGCCGGCCAGTTGCCCGAAGGCCTGCTTAAAGTCATCCAGGCCAATATCTCCATGCTGAGTATCTGCATCGACCGGGTTCTTCCTTTAGAAAACCTGTTTGCCAATAAAACCGGCTACGACAAACTGCACGTCATCAACAAAAAACTCCGTGAACAACTTGAACTGCAGAGGGAATCACTGACCAGGGCCCTGGCTGGAGACTACCAATCTTTCGCAGCCATTTTAAGTAATCCCCCACCACCAAAGGTTAGCCCGAAACCCGAAGAACCTGCTTCTTCACCCTGTCCATGGCCCAACCTTACCATCGCCAGGTGGAAAGGCTCCCTGGTTGCCTTTGTGCCCGACCAGATAGGCTATGTCAGCACAAAAACCGCGACAGCTGAAAAATTCGCCAATCTCACCAATCTGCCTTTAAAAAGGTTAAAAAAATGGCCGTGGTCATCCATCCGTAAGCTTTTCCGGGGTGAACTTGCCAACAAACAGGAGAGCACTCTCCAACGGATGGAACTACCGATTCTTGCTCATCCCGGAGTCCTGCAAGCCTTGGCCGAACCGCGTAAAGAGATATATATTCTGCTGCTTTACGGCAATGACACAGGCGGCTTTGCCTTTCTTGACTCTGCCATTGCCGAGGTTACCGTCTCCAAACAATGGCGGTGGGAACCGGTACAAAAACGCGACTCCATGCTGGTCGGCCATCTCCAGATGCAAAATGAACATCTGCCAGTTATCAGCCTGACATAAAAAAATTAAGAGACCCTCATGGAGCAGACTACTATCAGCACGGAAATCCAGAACAAACTTGCCGAGGCAGATCTCTATAAGACGCATGGCCTTCTCAAAGAGGCTGCCGAGGTCTACAAAGATCTGCTGACCAAGATTGATCCCAAGGAAGAACTTTATGCAAAAGTCACTGCAATCCTGAATAGCCTTACCACTCCGGACAAAGGCCTATCAGAATTCACCAGTGGCCAGCCGCAGCATGAAAAAACTCTCTCCCCCAGGGAACAGGCACAGCACAGTTATGAGTCAAGCCTGGGCCTCATGGAGGCAGGTTTCTTTGCAGAAGCCATTGATGAACTCAAAAAACTGCTCAATTCATCGATCTCGCCTCGGCTTATCAACGCCAAATTAGGTGAGTGCTATCTTACCCTGGACAACTGTTTCGATGCCATCCCGTATCTGGAAAAGGCCCGTGATGCCGGAGATGCCGGCAAGGGCAAGGAAGATCTTGAGGTGCTGGACCGACTGGCCTTGGCCTATGAGAACGCCGGTGATTTCAGTGCTGCCATCAGCACACTCGAGCTGATCGTCAAGGTCAATCCGAAATTCCGTTATGCCCAGCTCCGCCTCAAAAACCTGACCAGCACCGCCCAGAAATTCGGACGCTTCGGCGGACTCATCCTGCAAAAACTGATTTCGGTGGCGGATCTTGAGAAGGCCCGCAGCCATGCTAAACAGAAAAATAAATCGGTCGATGTAATTCTGGTTGAGGATTTTGATATCTCCAAAGCCAATCTTGGCCAATCACTCAGCAACTACTACAAATGCCCTTTCATAGAGTTTAATGAGCTTGAAACTCTTGTAACACCAAGTTGTATCCAGGGGATCAAGGAACATTTCTTCCGCGCCAATACCTGTGTACCCATTGCCAGCAAGGGCGACGGTCTGCTCATCGCCTCCGACAACCCGTTTGACATGGTCAAAACCGACAATATCCGCTCGATCTTTAAAAGCACAGACTTCCAGTTTGCCGTAGCTCTCAAGGAAGATATCGACCGGTTTATCGACTATTTCTACGGAAAGTATACAGTCGAAGAGGCAAACCGGGAAGATGTCTTCGATCGTCTTGAGCTGGTCGAAGATACTGCTGAGGAGGCACGCGAAGAGGATCTCTCCAGAGACGCCGAAGGGGTGGTCGTCCAGATGACCAACAAGATCATCGAAGACGCGATCAAGAGCGGTTCCTCGGATATTCACATAGAAACCCTGCCCGGCCAGAAGGGATCAACCATCCGTTTCCGGGTTGACGGCGAATGCATGCACTACAAGAACATCCCCTATCAGTATAAACGGGCGCTGATCTCGCGCATCAAGATCCTCTCCAAGCTCGACATCTCGGAAAGGCGCCTGCCCCAGGACGGCAAGATCAAATTCAAAACCCTGAGCCGCAAAACCATCGAACTCCGCGTCGTCACCATGCCAACTGCCTCGGGTTATGAAGATGCGGTCTTAAGGATACTCACCGACACCAAGGCGATGCCGCTTGGCAAGATGGGCTTTCTCCCTCATAACCTCGATCGGATGAAAACCATTCTCAACATGCCATATGGCCTGGTGCTCGTGGTCGGGCCAACCGGTTCCGGCAAAACCACGACACTCCATGCCGCCCTTAATTATATCAACACCCCCACCAAAAAGATCTGGACAGTCGAAGATCCGGTGGAGATCCTCCAGGACGGCCTCCGGCAGATTCAAGTCCAAGGCAACATCAATCTGACCTTTGCCAGGGTTCTCAAATCGTTTTTACGCGCTGATCCGGATATCATCATGGTTGGTGAGACCCGCGACGAAGAGACCGCCAAGACCGTTATCGAAGCCTCCTTGACCGGCCATCTTGTTTTATCCACGCTTCATACCAATTCAGCTCCTGAGACCATTACCCGACTGCTCGGCATGGGGATTGATTCCTACAGCTTTGCTGATTCCATCCTCGGCATTATCGCTCAACGCCTGGTCCGCAAGATCTGTCCAGCCTGCCGGCGCCCTACCTTTCTCGATAATAATGAAAAAGAGATCGTCATTGAGGAGTTTGGTCACCATCCGCTCAAATCCATCAGCTTAAACGACTTTGACGAGGCCACCATTTTCAGTTCAGCAGGGTGCAGCCAATGCAAGAACAGCGGCTACAAGGGCAGATTTGCCATCCATGAGGTTCTTTTTGTCACCGACGAGATCAAGAAACTTATTGAACAGAAAAGGCCGGTAACCGAAATTAGAGAAGAAGCTTTGCGGGGCGGCATGTTCACCCTGAAGCAGGATGGCATTCAGAAGGTCTTCATGGGAGAGACCGATTTCCGGCAGATCCGGGCAGCCTGCATCAGATAATTGAGGTAGAAAATGGACCAGGTATTAATAGTCGACGATGATGAAGGCTTTCTGTTAAGTCTGAAGGATATGCTGGCGGGAGGCCGCCAGAATTTCGGCATCCTTACTGCAGGGAATGGCTTGGAGGCGCTGAAGGTGCTGGGCTCAACAACGGTAAATCTGGTGGTTACCGATCTGAAGATGCCGGAGATGGATGGCTTTGATCTGCTTGCCAACATCAGCACCTCTCACCCCGATCTACCGGTAATTGTCATGACAGCCTATGGCACGCCGGAGATGGAGAACCGACTCAAGGATATGGGGGCCTTCCAGTACATTGAAAAACCGATTGATTTCAACATACTGCTCAACAAAATCAATGATGGGCTCTCTTCCGGCGCCAAAGGCCAGATTGACGGCATCTCGCTCTCTTCCTTCATGCAACTTCTGCAGCTCGATAAAAAAACCTGCACTTTAACCATTCATTACCAGGGAAGAAGTGGATTCCTCTATTTCCAGCAGGGTGAGTTGATCAACGCTGTTCTTGACAACCTTACAGGCCTTGGCGCTGCCATAGAAATGGCCTCCTGGGACCAGGTCAGGATCGAATTCACCAGCATCTGTAAAAATATGGAGCGCACCATCAATGTGCCCCTCGGTTTCATCCTAATTGAAAGTGCCCGCCAAAAGGACGAATTGGGCGGCGCTGCTCCCAGCGCCGAAGAGGTTGATTCGGAGGCGGAAGCAGCAGAGACCAATAGAATGATTGCCGTTGAGAAGATTCTGCATGAAGCCCATCTTGACGACCTTGATTTTGATGCATCGGAGCCTGTCGGCAATATCGAAGAAGATTATCCCGGGGTTGGTCAGGACCAGGTTGACGTAGCACTCGACCACACCTATGCACCTGCGGCAGTTCCGGAAAGACAGGCCAAACAACCGGCCCTCAGCAAAGAGGCATCCGATCTTGAAAGTCTGATTGAGGCCATTGATGGCGTGCAAAATGTCAACCGCATGATCGTTATCGGCAAAAACGGCATAGTGTTGGCCAAAAAAAATGTAGAGATCAAAAAATTCGGCAATTTTGTTGCTTATGCCGCTGCTACCGCAGCCCAGTTTGGCAACGGTTTGGGATTTACCGCCACCCAGCAGATGGTCATGAGTCAGAGCAACAGCGACAAGATTCTGGTTCTTATAGGGCCGCAGATCATCGTCGGGCTCGAAGTCCAAAGCAGCATTGCCATCGCACCGATCGCCAATATGTTACGACCGTTAATCGTACGGATTATTGTTTAATCACAAGAGGGAGAGCAGAATATGGAGGAGCAACTCCAAGAGATCAAAACCCTGCCCAATATCATGGGCTCATTTATCTATATTGAGGAATTGGGCATAGCAGCCACAGACCTGCCAAGAGTAATGCGCAGCAAGGATCTTGAGACAATTGGTCGTTCCATCCACCGGATTTTCGCCCTCAATCAACAATCTGGTGTCGATGTAGTAAGTATCGATATTGATTACGATGAGGCCCGGATCTTTACCAAACAGATCGATAGCGGCTCGACTATCCTGATTATCGGCGAACCATCCGCCAATATGGCCCTGGTGAAAATGACCTCCAGCATGCTCACTGCAGAACTGCAGGTAGCTGTGGAATCGGCAAGACTGGCTTCTACTCTGCCGGTTGCTGCACCCAGCCAGATTGAGGAGCCTTTACTGCCTCAAGATCAAGAGCCCCTAACCCTGCCGTCCGAAGTCAGCGACACTGAGCCAAGCGCACCAGCCGCCGAATCAGCGGCGCCCGCCAACCTAGCAATAGACCTGGAAGCCCTGCTTACGACAGGAGAGCTGGCAGAACCACTGGCTAAAATGCAAGACGCCCTGGCCAGGGCGATCGGGCCATTCGCCAAGATCATCATGCGGGAGAACCTTGAAAAGTGGACAAAAGGCGGGGCCGCCAACCGAGAGAGGCTTTCTGATCTGGCTGACCTGTTGGCTGTAGAAATCGGCAACAGCAAACTCGAGATTCAATTCCGGAGTGAAATCAGGCCATTTATTGCCTGAACAAAAGGAGTGACCTGCTTATCTGCCCGCCTCCTGCGGGGTTGCCAATCGTTTATCCTTAAAATAGGGAACTATTGGCCGCTCGATGTCAATCGGCAGCGCATCAATCTTGGCGCTGTTGGCTATCTCTTCCCGTCTCCCCTCCTGAATCTTTTTAAAATCGGTCAGGTCAATGCCTTTCTTGAAATCCGGCAAAATCAACGGCTGCCGCCTTGCCGCCTCACTCTCAAGCGCCAGGCGGAATTCGACAACCTGATCCTTGGTGTTACGCTGCAACCACTGCGGGTCAACCCGCTTGCCGGGCTGAATAGAAAATGCCACTGATTTTACTGACGAAGCGCCTGGCGCCACAGCCGGTGTCTCCAGCAAGGCAGATTTGACTGCGGGGCTGACTGCTGTCCCCTTATCCGACACCTCCGGAGCCTGTTTTTTGGCTGACTCGGTTGCCGCGGCTACTGCCTGTCCCACATCTTCTGCCTTGGCCTTATTCGTTTCGTTAACCGCATGGGACTTCGACATTGGGATTTTCAACGCCCGCGGCTCCAAAACAAGCAATTTTTCCATTTTTTTTGCTTTAACCGGGGCATTACCGGACGGTTCTGATTCCTCTTTTCCCGGCTGCTCCGCAAGAGGCACCGACACCGACTCTGCCCTCGCAGCAACCGACGATGGAGGAGACTCTTTGACCTCGGCCACAACCTTCTGTGGCGGCGCAATAACTGGGGTTACTTTTTTAGGAGGATTTACCACGGCCGCATGCTTGCTGACCGAAGGCGGAGCAGTCGTGGCCTTTGGCTGGGGCTCTGGCGCTGCCATCACTTTCTGCTTTTCTCCTGTGGTATGCAATTGACCGAGCGCCAACTCAAGCGATTTTTTTGCTCGTCGGTCGCCTGGAGCGAACTTCAGCCCCTTTTCATAGGATTCGACAGCCGATTTGGCATCGCCGAGTACGGTATAAACATCACCAAGGCCAAACCAGGCAGAAGCCGACTTATTGTCAAGAGCGGCGGCCGCCTTATAGTATTTAACGGCAAGATCGTAATCCCGCAACCGTTCAAGGGTATAACCATACGAGAAATTAAGTTCTGCACTATTGGGACAGACCTTGACGGCATCGGCAAGCTTGGTCTTCTGATTGATTATGCTCCTCTCCCGCCTGATCTCTTCGGCCAAACTTTTACAGTCAGCAGCCTGCAGCGGTTGCGGAACCGTCAAGATAATCTGTATCAACAACCAACCGGTAAGTGTGCAATAAGTCAACAAATGTCTATTCATATCTTATCCCTGCCCTGTGCCGCTCTGCTTAACGGCGATTCAGCATTTTGTACATGCTGAGCCGCAGACGATCAACAGCCTGGGCCAACGCCCCGAGTTCATCCTTGGCCGAGGACAAATCAATTTCCTTATCAAGATCCTTGCCAAGGCTGATCTCCTCGGTCCTGGCGCTAAGTTTAAGAATAGGATCAACAATCCGCGAATTGAGAAAAAACCAGACAACGAGCAGAGCCAAAAGCAGAATCCCGCCCCCAACAAAAATAATACTGGCTGCCGTCTGCCGGGCAACCGTCATAGGCTGCCGGATAGGGATGTAAATTATATCAGCCCCGACCACCTCACCCATCTTCCACTGATAACCGTTCTTGGTGCCATAAAGCTGCACCTGATCCTTCGGCGCATCCTGCGGATCACCGTGACAATGCAAACAGCTCTTTGCCTCAATCTGGATTGGTTTGGCTAGAAAATAGAACTCCTCCCCACCCCGTTGCAAGATGCCCTCCTGCTGTTTCAAGCCGGACTTATCTTGAAAGCCCTTGATAATTCGTGCTTCATCCCCATCAGCGGTATTGGCGGGCTGCAACGGATTTACAGCGGCCTGTTTGAACTCATAGCCGGGCAAATTTTTCTTAAATATTGACCAGGTCTCACTGGCGATAACAAATTCTGACATCAGTTCAGGATAAAATCGATCCTGTTCAATAACTGCATTAATCAGAGGTCTCTGAAAATCATAAAAGAACTTCCGCGATGCAAAAATATAATTGGCAATAAGCTCCCCCTTGCTCTTGGCCTCATCCATGGCGTTCTTCTTCCCGAACACATAACTCGCCACACCGATTAAAATCAAGGCAACAAGTCCCAGACTGCCCATCATAATAACAAACTTGGATCGCATCCCCATGCGCTCAGCAATCATATCGTATCCTCTGGTTTATTCAGTAAACGGTATTAGCAATCATCCATTCAAAATTTCAACCTAGTCAAGGCGGTCTGCTTTGTCAAGCCCTATCAATTACCAGCCTCTCTAGACCCGCCATTACCGGGAATCGGCATAGTCAATATAACCGTAGCGCCCTGACCCGACTCGCTAGTCACCTCGATACTGCTGTCCATCTGGGCCATAAGCTTCTTGGAAATAACCAGCCCAAGTCCGGTGCCATGCGGTTTCGTGGTGTAAAAAGGCTTGAAGGCATCCCGCAGCAGTTCAGGAACCATACCACAACCGTTATCAGTAATAGTAAGCCGCAACAGACTGTTATACAGATAACTTTTGATAATCAGCGTTGGGTTGTCACGACCGGCCAGAGCATCCATAGCATTGGCCAGGATATTCATTAGGACATGCTGCAGGGCACGGGGATCTGCCATAACCTTCCGGACACTGCCAGGCAGATCCACACTGACCCGGACACCCTTCTTCCGAATATCCGGCCCCAACAGTTGAAAGAGGTTGTCAAAAAAGAGCTGCAGATCGACCTCCTGGGTCTGCGGTCGCTCAAACATACTGAAATTCTTAAAAGAGATTAGGAGAGCCTCCATCTTGGCGACCTCCCCGAATATCCTTTTGAAATAAGTGGCGATCTCCTCTTTGGAATAACGATGAATATTATTTTCGAGAACTGTCAAAGCCATCTTCATCGAATTCAGAGGATTACCGATCTCATGCCGGATAGCCGAAAAAAGATATCCGATATTGTTCATAATCTCGGCAGCCTCATCAATTGATTCAAGGCGATTCTTGTCAGTGATGTCCCGGATAAAGATAAAAACAAAACGCTGATCATCAGGAGGACGATAGATACTGTAGCCCAACACACGGTGATCACTATATTTTTTAGTCCGTGAACAGCGGGTGACTCCGGGCTGCCTTAATTTTTCGATCTCCCGCCGCAACAGATGGTAAATCTTATTGAAATCGTTATATTCAGACTCCTTGTTCTCGAGGATGCGGTCAGCATGACTATTCTTAAAAAAAATACTCGAGGTATCAAGATCGAGAATAATTATACCGGTATCAATATTCCGCAGAATCTCGGTAAAGATGCAAGTAACCCCGGTATCGTTCACAGTATGATAACAATCCAGCATAGCGTTCTACTCACATCTCTTTTTTATTGAATAAATCACAACGGCCTATAGTTTCTCTGCCTTGCCCGGGAAGGTAATACTGAACTCGGTGCCCTCTGCCTTCAAGATCTTGATCCTTCCCTGGATCTGCCCTGCCAACATATTAACCAATTGCATACCAAGTGAAGAGGTGTTTTCAAAATCCACTGTCTCAGGGAAACCAACGCCGTTGTCCTTAACGAACAGGACATATTCCCCTGTACTGTTTCTTTCCTGTTCGGCAAAGGGCTTGCCGATCTTCTTGATGCGGTCATCCAGACGAGTTTCCCTGGCATTTTTCTGAATCAGGGACTCCTCACCGGCGAATATATCGATCTCCCCGGCGAGAAGATCGAAAATCCCTTCCTGATAAGTCCCCTCAATAGAGAGATTCTGCCCCGGCAGTTTTTTATGATATTCATAAGATCGGCTGCCTTTGATCACGCCAACTTTGTACCCCATCGGCACGTTATTAAGATTGATACTGCTTTGAGAACGGGCGAAATATGAGAGGTAGGTTATCTCTACAGGGGAACTGAACAACAATATCTTTTCACGTTCAACGCTTCTCAGCAGGACACTGATAGCCGCTTCGCCGGTCTCAACCGCAGTAATCATCTCCGGCCAACCTGATTTACAAATATAACTGAGATCCAACCCGGCACGCTTAGCAACGCTGCTTATAATATCTACCGCAAAACCAGAGGGTTGACCGGTATTTTGCTCAAAAAAAGTGACCGGCTCATAGTTGCAGTGGATAACCGCGATTGCCTTTTCCGGAGCTATCTGTTTTTGAGAGGATTCCGCCCTTAATGAGGTGACGCATGCTACGATTATGCTTAACGTACTGATAAAAAACCTGAGAAGCTTGCCGACGTTATGCCTGGAAGTTATCATTTCAAGCTCCTGCAATAAAAGGATTTTTACCCGCAGATATCAATCTTTATTCGATATAAGCTGTGATGTCAAATCCCATATGCATGAGTCAAAAAAAAGCACTTAGCCGTTAAAGAGCTAAGTGCTTGATTTTACTGGTGCACCCGGCACGATTCGAACGTGCGACCATCGGATTCGTAGTCCGGTACTCTATCCAGCTGAGCTACGGGTGCGATATGAAAGGGCTTTTATACCGCAATTCGCAGCAATCATCAACTAGAAATCAACTCTCCAGAAACTTATACCCGAAAAGGCCGAGGTGTTATTTCTCATGACTCCTCAAGCCGGTTACGAAACCAACGGACAATAACCTCTTTAATTTCACTCATATCAAGATGATATATGTCCTGGGGAAAAAGCATCTCCGCCACCCCTGAATCGAAAATCCTTTTCACCTCATATTCATCGTGAGCCACATCCCGCTGATAGAGGTAATTAATGTAAGACTTATGGGTATGAACTATGAACTCAACCCGCATACCACCTAACCGGGCAAAAAACTTAAACATAGGAGTTTTGGCGGAACTACCCGGAGTTGAAGGGGCATGCCCACCTCCTGCCAAGGTGTCGGTGACCTCATCCAGCGTCATAAAAGAACCGGCAGCGCTGGCGCTATGGGTAAGATGCTTCTGAAATATCTTTACATCATTAACCGACTCCACCACACCCATGAGGCCAAGCTCATCATCAACCGCCACGGCCGGATTTTCCTCGCCTTTACGTAGGAGCTTAAGCACTTTGGCCTCGGGTGGTTTCTTACGGATGGAGACATAGATCGGAATTTCTCTCCCATCTCCCCGAAAACGCCGGCGCTTGATCAAGGTAATCTTCTGCCCCTTCTGTCGATCAATATCCATTATCAGATCAGATCGGATAACCCTGACCTCCTTGCAGGCAAAGCTGTCAGGTTCGTGTTCACTCAAGAGGTAGGCAAATTCCAATTCACCGATCTTTAAATCCCTGCTCCAGACATGCTCATTTAAAAAAAACAGAAACTGGGCGAACTTGTTCTCGATGTCTGTTTCCCGTTCCCGCTGATCAATGGAACCGGCAAGCGACATAAGAATCAACTTGCGTTTAGCCTCGAACCTGGCCTTTTGGTGATAACGATCATCAAAAACAATAAGCAAAAGGTCCATGGGACTATTGGTAGCGTCAACCTCATTGGTCATTTCAATGAATGAGGCGTAATTAGCGAGGACCTTACCTTTAAGATAGCGAATGACCGCATCGGCAATCCGGGAATAGGTGTTGATCTTAGATATGACCTCCCGCTCGTTGCCATCCAGGCCAAACATGTTGCCAAGCAGGGCATAGGCTCGGAGCTCGGTAATCCGCCGCTGTTCGCGATTGCCGATCAAGATTTGGATCTCTGCAAAAGAGTGCACATCAAGCAGCTCGAAAAGCTGATTGCGCAGCACCCGGTATTTGGTGAGCATGCCACTTGCACGCGTCCGCAGCACCCACTCCTTGGTCTGCACGGTATAGGGGTGATAACTGGGCGCTGCCTCACCAGTAGCAAAAGGTCCGGCCTGGTCCAACAGTGAAAAAATATTATCCTTTTTAATCGGCATGGAGAGCTACTCTTAACTAATCAGGTTTTGTAAGCTTTAGGCTGTAAGTTATTCTTTACAGTAAACCAGGCAACTTAATTTCGAGGCCAGCAAACAACCTACCAGAATGAATCAATTTTTGAAAATCAATTTAAACGGCCCGCCAATCTTCATTGGGCCCATTTCTACTCAAATCAGTTTTTAATTGGTTACCAGTTGTTGTTTTTGCAGTAAACTCTTAACAGCAATCGTAAAAAAAGTGCGGGCTTTTTTCCCAAAACTCAAGGCCGGCGAATCCGAAATTCTCTTTTGGCGGTCAAACGGTTTTCCATGCCTGTTTTTCAACTTACAGACGAACCAATTTTTCCACTCCCACAAATGGCCAGAGAAGACGGCCTGCTGGCAGTTGGCGGCGATCTTTCACCCGAGAGGCTCATCCGGGCTTACAGCTTGGGGATCTTTCCATGGTACACGCCTGGAGAGCCTCTTCTCTGGTGGGCGCCGACGCCCCGGCTAATCCTATTTCCCAGCGAATTCAAAAAATCACGCCGCTTACACCGGATTATCCGACAGGGAACTTTCGAAGTCAGCATGGACAGAAATTTCCGACAGATGATCTCCGCCTGCGCGGAAACACGGCTGCAAAACGGCGAAGAGACTTGGATTGACACTGATATGTTGGAGGCATACTGCACCCTGCACGATCTTGGTTTTGCCCATTCCGTTGAATGCTGGCAGGACGGTGTACTGGCCGGCGGACTGTATGGCGTTTCCCTGGGTACCGCCTTCTTTGGTGAGTCCATGTTCAGCAGCAGGGCGAACAGTTCGAAAGTCGCTCTGGCAACGCTGGTCGATCAGATGCTGGCCTGGAAGTTCGAAATGATCGACTGCCAGATCGGCACCAGACATCTTATGAGTCTCGGCGCCCGAGAGATCCCAGGCGACGAGTTCTATGCTCTCCTTGCCGGGTGCATGAATAAACCAACCAGACGCGGTATCTGGTGCATTGAGAGTAAACCTTGAAAAAATCAGGCAGAGAGGATCATTCAGGGGAGAGGATGATAAATACGGAACCTTCGGAAAAATGCCAGAACAGAGCTTGAGCGTCCACAGGATTCATGAGCAACCTGATTGCCGTAAACCGCTCTTTTTTCCAGACATGCTGCAGTATCTGGAGCGGCGTAATCAAATTCCAGGTGAGCGGATGATGCTTAAAACTAGCTAGCCCTTTTTCGGTGGTTTGCGAAAAGATAGAGATATCCGCGTGCTCTTGAGTACGAAGCAGATAGTTCTCCGGCATATCGGCAAGTTCAAGAGCCTTAACATCTTCGCTCTTGGTGACACCAGGTTTAATCTCAGGCCGACCGACAGCCTGTGTAAATTGGACTTTCTCCTCAAGAACATCCATCTGCATGCCAAGATAATCGCCCTGAATCCTGACATCGTTAACCGGATAGCTCTCCAGAAGCAAACCTTTCAGCTTGACCCGAATGACCTTGGCCTTTAGATCAATTATCGCATATAGCTGTTCGGTTTTCGCAAGCTCAAACTCATATTCAAGCAGCTTTTTTGCAGTCGATGAGACAATAGCGTCCGCCGCTTCCGCGCCATAAGGAACGAGCACCAGAAGTAAAAAGACGATAATTCGCTTAATCAAAATATGTATACCTTTGTCCCCACGGGGGCTTCTTTATAAAGCTTTTCCAGATCTGCGTCACCGATCCGGACGCACCCATGCGACACACTTTTTCCCAGCATGCGGGAGTACATCGTGCCATGCAGAAAATAGCCATTGCCAATGCCAAGGGCATAATCACCCATCATACCCTCTTCAACCCGGTCGTTAAATTTTTTGGGCAGGGCTTCGTTTTCCTCAATAAAGGCCCAATCCGGTTTTACCCAGAGCGGATTTTTAACCTTTGTTTTGATCGTATGCACACCGCGCGGCGTGTCAAACACCCATTTTTTAGCGCTATTGGGATCTTGCAGGGTCTTGCCGCTGCCGGTGGAAATGATCGCCTTGTGCAGCTCTTCATCACCATTTTTCATATAGAGCAGATTTCTGCCGGTATCGATAACCACATACATACCGCGTGGGGTTAAAGCAGCCAGTTTCTTCTGCAGCGATGCAGCATCCTCTTTCTTGGCAGAACCGGAGTCAGGAACCGGACTGGTTACCACCGCCAGACTGACATCATGCGCCCGCTTATTGCCGATATAGAGGCCGGCGCATTCGACAGCGCCAAAAAGCAAAAGCACTGTTCCGATAGGCAAAAGCAACCAGAACAGCGCAATTCTCAAATAATTTTTTGTTTTCTGCGGAGACCTTTTAAAGTTTTCCGAATGCTGCGGAGACGATGTTATCATAACTCATTGAACCAACAATAGTAACAGGTGTACCTACATTAGCCATCTCAAAAATCTCGGCCATATCACGGTTATCCAAAGCGACACAGCCATCGGTCACTCCATCTTTGCCGCCGCCATGAATTTCCAACAGACTGCCGATTCCGGCGCGTTTCGATACTATCCCTTTTTTCTTGGCAAGCGAAAAAGCCCGTAAATCCTCTTCATTAGGATAGTTGATCAACAAAGCCCGGAAAAAATGGCTCCCCGGCACCTTCTTGACGACCCTATACCGGCCTTCCGGGGTTGCCTGATCGCCTGAGCGGAGCTTATCCTTCAAACCGTTTCTGCCGACCCCGACGCGATACGTATGCGTCTCCACCCCGTTCCGAAAGACGATAAGCTTACGATCCAGCTTACTCACCAGGATGGAAGGTGCATGCGAGCCTCTGGACTCTCTTCTAGCGGCTTCGACAAGATGCTGCCAGTGTGATATTTGACTTCTATCGGTATATCGCCCAGCCACCACCCGCAGGGAGCGCTCGGCGCTCTTCAAATAGTATTCCGCATCATTAAGCAGGAGCAAAGCAGACTTATGCTTCTCCTTTTCGAGTAGAACACGGGCCTCGTCGATGAGCAGTTCAGCCCTGGTCAGGCTTCGACGTGCAACCCGGCCCTCGTTTATGGAACATGCCAGCGTCAGAAGAGCCGCAGATTTTTTCTCATGGGAGGCGAGAGAGCTTGTTACAGAGTTATTTCTTCTAGCCCTCTCATCCTTAACATACTGTAAAAGCAGCTGACCGCGATCTGCCAGATAACGGTACTCTATCTGGGCAAGCTCATAGTTTCTAAACCAGGCGAAACGAGCCTGCTCCTTGAAGAGCCGGTCTTTAATATCCCTATGTTCCTTGCAGATTGAAATGAATTCTTCGGGGGCATAAATAGAAGCCCCATCCCGCCGGAGCATCTCCTCCTGGCTTGCAACCAGGGAGAGCTCAGACGGGATGGGGGTGTTGCTACAGCTTGCGACAAACAGCCAAAGAAGGGATAACAAAACTGCAAAGGTAAGATGTCGCATACTGTGTTGTGAAAATGTTTAAATATTACTTCTTCTTCTTAGATGTTTTCTTGCTGGCAGCCATTTTCTCCATAGCAGCCTTCACCTGAGCAGAAACCTCACCGGCCTTCTGGGAGATAACGCCAGCCTTGTCAGCAGCGCCAAAGTAATCAGCCGAGTCAATCATGGACTGTACGCCCGGCAGAGACTCACTGAGGCCGTTAAGGTCGGCGCCCATTGCTTCGATATCAGCGCTGGTGCCCTTGCCCTTAGGAGCATTTGCCAAAAGGTCTTTGGCTTCGGTAACTGCAGCCTGAGCAGCGGCAAGACCAGCAATCGCATTCTGCTTTGCCTCTTCCTTACGGGTAGCGACAACCGGCTTCAAACCTTCTGCGCCAGCCTTGGCCTTAGCAATCATCTCTTTGGCCTTGTCAAAGTTCTTGAAGAGTTTGCCTTCCTGAACCTTGATCTCGTCCTGAGCTGCAGCCATCTCTTTCTGAAGACCGGCAAGCTCATCCTTGGCGTATACATTGGCGCCTTCGGAGGTTACTGCTTGAATAGATGCCTGAGAAGCATTCATCTCTTCCGTGGGCGGTTTTGCACATCCAGCAGCACCGGTTACCAGCATAAGTCCTACTAAAATCTTAATCACTTGCTTTTTCATTCCATTTTCCTCCAGTTTTCTTTTTTTAACAACAGGTAATTATTATTGATTACCCTGTTTCTTTTTCTGCTTTTCCGCTATCGAAGCAGTGCCTCATTACTTACAAATTAATCACAAAAAAAAAGTATGCCTTAATATAGATGGCATACATGACTATGCAGGGTTTATCAACCCCATAATATTTTATTTTCTAAGGGCCCCGTGTTCGAGAAATAAAGCGGCAAAAAAAATCATTGCCGACATCCCATGAGAGATTTGTTCTATCAAGGATAGAATTCCATCGCCAATCCGGAGACAACGCATTGCTCTGAACGTCACCCAAGGATAAATCCTTGATGTGTGTCCTTACCCTTTTAACCTCCATACTTCTGCCAGCCGTCATTTCAGGGCACCACACTTTTTCAAAAAAAAAGCAGGGTGAAGCCTGGCCGTTTGCTTGATAACGGCCTCCCAAAAAACCACTTTGCAGCCTAATTTCATCAATGCAGACACTGCTATGCACTAACGAGTACGCGGCATATATATCTACGCCGCAATACATTGTCAACAACAAAAAAATAATTCCTCACCCACATCTTACGGTATAGAGAACCACTATAAAGCTCAAAACTCAATAAATATTTACATCTTCATTAATGATACATTTTCACAAAACATATGCTAATTCAAAAAAATATTACAAATCGTAAAAATTCCCCGGGGAAATAGTACAAAAACGATCTGCGGGGCAACTATTTCAGATAAACGAACTTATGCGTTTTGTCATTTCCCGGTAGTGAAATAATTTTTCGTATTCAACTAAATCCGCCAGAGCCCTTGATTCAACTCTTATACCTTGCTCTTCAAGGATGGCAGCCGGATTAAGACCGCCAATCACAATCGCCCCGATTCGGCCCTCGATTACCGGAATATCCAGGAGAGGCTGACCGGGCCAGCCGACCATCAGAAAGCCACCCAGTCCCACCTCTTCAAGTTTCTTAATCAGGGCGATAACATTGTCGCGACTGTCCGCCGGCAACTCCCGGAATCCCACCCCGATCCGGCCGTTACCAGTTTCAATAGCGCCAACATAGTCGGTCATTCCACTCCGAATAAATACCTCCAGAGGATCCAGGCTGGTGCCGTCGTACCTGATAATCTCGACAAAACGGGTCGGCTTCCCGCCCCGAAGCTCAAGCAGGCCGCCGAAGCTTGAGTGGGCCGGGATGCCATGGGCCAGAAGAACACCGTTAAGGGTGATGGAGCAGACCGTCCCGAGGCCTATCATGTCCTCAGGAATAACAATACCGCCGGCCCGCTCCCCTGGTTCGAAAATGGCCATCAGTTCACCCATCGAGTACCCGGCCGAGAAAACCCGACAAAATTGGGAAGCAACCTCAGCCAACTGAGCAATCTTGATAAAACTGATATTGGTAATGACCGTTCCGCTCCTCTTATGCAGGTCAAAGCTCATCCGATAGGTCAATTGATCTATCTTGGCGGTCAGGAATCCAACCTTGTCAAAAACCCTGGCGCTCTCCAGTTCCAGCAGGCCCATCGGAGTTATGACCCGACCTTTTTTCCCCAGGTTAGCCGTCAGGCCCCGGCTATCCAGATCCTGAAAATAATGCCTGACTGTCCGTTCGCTGACCTCATAGCCCATGGCCTGGAGGTTCTCAAACAGTCTTGAACTGGAGAGCGGTTTACCGGCAGCGTGCAGAAGCCGCAGAATAGCTAACTCTTTTTTTTCGGTTTTATCATTCATGCAAACAAAATATCCGATCCGCAGATGGTTTTCAAACTAAAACACTAAAACGGCAATTTTGCCAAAAACCTTAAAAATCAAAAAATCGAATTCCTTGGTCTGAATATAGTGCAAAGAAAATAATTCCGTCATGACAAGCCAAAACCAATACAGATTATTAAGCCATTTATCGGCAAAATTGCCGATAACTATTAGTGACCTAACCAACAACAAGACAACTAACCGATAATTTTTCATCGAGATAGCTGTAGTTGTGCGCTTTTTTGTATTGAAAAACTTTTTTCCGCATGTTACATTGGCAAGCAGTTGCCGATATCAAGATCAATATTTTGTTTGCCTGCCAACAACCTTAATCAGAGCAGAATATAAACCAGGACCCTCTGATTTTTTTCCGCTCTACCATAAATAATAGGCATGTCATTGCCGTAACAGCCAGGAGACAAACATGAATCTGCAGCAACCAAATGCCAACGACGCAACCAGAACCAACAATCGATCAAGAAGCGTTTCACCGATGAGCGGGCTTTGTACCCGTTGTATTGATGGATGCCGTGGAAATTGCGAGGTTTTCAAGTCGACATTCAGAGGCCGGGAACTGCTCTATCCCGGCCCCTTTGGCAGCATTACCGCCGGTGGTGACAAGAACTACCCGATTGACTATTCCCATCTCAATATCCATGGATACGCCCTGGGCGCCAAAGGTCTTCCAAAAGGGCAGGTCGGTGATCCAGATACCGCTAGATTCCCGAACGTCAACACCGAAACCAGTTACGGCTGGACCAAAAAGGTTAAAATGAGGGTTCCGATTTTCACCGGCGCACTCGGCTCGACCGAAATCGCCCGCAAGAACTGGGAGCATTTTGCCGTGGGCGCGGCCATCTCCGGGGTCACGATCGTCTGTGGCGAGAACGTCTGCGGCATCGATCCAGAACTTAAATTGAATAAAAAAAATAAGGTCACCAAAGCACCGGACATGGATCGCCGGATTGAAATCTATAGAAGATATCATCAGGGCTTTGGTGAGATTCTGGTACAGATGAATGTCGAAGACACCCGCTTGGGGGTTGCCGAATACATCATCGACAAGCACCAGCTCGAAACCATTGAACTAAAGTGGGGCCAAGGGGCCAAGTGCATCGGCGGCGAGATCAAGGTCAGCTCGATGGATCGCGCCCTGGAACTGCAGAAACGCGGCTATATCGTTACCCCTGACCCCTCCGATCCGACCGTGCAGGCCGCTTTTCATGAAACAGCCATCAAGGAGTTCGAGCGCCACAGCCGCCTCGGTTTCATTGGCGAGCAGGAGTTTTATGCCGAGGTCGACCGGCTCCGCAAGCTCGGGTTCAAACGCATTACCCTGAAAACCGGGGCCTATGGCCTGCGCGAACTCGCCATGGCCATCAAGTGGAGCTCCAAGGCCAAGATCGATCTCCTGACCATTGACGGCGCCCCGGGCGGCACCGGAATGAGCCCCTGGCGGATGATGGAAGAGTGGGGCATGCCCTCTCTCTATCTGCACGCCGCCGCTGCTGAGTTCGCCAAAATACTGACTGAAAAGGGCGAACGCGTTCCCGATATCGCTTTTGCCGGCGGCTTCAGCAGTGAGGACGGTGTATTCAAGGCCCTGGCCATGGGAGCTCCCTTTGTGAAGGCGATCTGCATGGGCCGCGCCTTGATGATCCCAGGCATGGTAGGCAAGAATATCAATAATTGGATCAAAGACAACGATCTACCGAAGTCGGTAAGCGAATACGGCTCCACGGTCGAAGAGATCTTCGTAAATTACGAGGACGTGAAAAAACTGGTGGGCAACGCTGAGATCAAGAACATTCCGCTCGGCGCGATCGGCATCTTCAGCTACTCACAGAAGATCAGGGTCGGGTTGCAACAGTTAATGGCAGGCGCCCGGTGCTTCAATGTCGAGTCAATCACCCGGAATGAGTTGATGTCACTTACCGAGGAGTGCGCCAAGGTCACCGGAATACCTTATCTCATGAATTCCTACCGTGACGAGGCCATGCAGATACTAAATTCCTGACAATCTGCTCTATGGTTCAACAGTAACTAGAGTGGACGGGAGGGTTTCGGTGTAACGCCGGAGATCTCCCGTCCTTGCTTTTTCCGATTCTTTACCGGCGCTATCTCCTGAACACCCCGCAACTCCATTGCAACTATTTATTAGATATCCGCAAATTACTTTCAAAAAGTTTCCGCCGCACCAAAATAGTCTTATCTCTTTTCCCAGGCCTGTAACTCGGTTGAAATATGGAATCGCCGGGGTGCTCAGCTCCTATCTCGAATTTCCACCCTATTGCATCACTCTTGACAAGAAGATTTGCCCGTTGTAGATTTTCGGGTTCGGTTTGCAGGGGGAAAAGAGATCCTTCGGTCCTATGCGCATCATGTGCGCCAGGCCATCAGGACTGAATACACCATTATTTTAAGGAGCAAGCAATGTGCCGTTTAGCACTGAAAACAGCCTCAGAGCCGTTTTCGCCCTACAGCGTTCTGACCGCCATGGAGGCCATGCAGGAAGGTTATGACGGCAGCGGTCTCGGACTTCTGCTCAGAGGTCTCAAGTTCGCCGATTTTAACTACCGGGCGACTGACCCGATTCTGTCCGGCATCGCCCACAGCGAGGAAGCCATGCACCGCCAGAAGCTCCTCATGCAGACCAAGGGCTTTGAACTCAAGTACGATCATGAATTCAACGCTGACCTTAGCAAGATTGAAGCAAAGGACCGCTATAAATACTTTCTGCGGGTTTACAAAATGCCAGCCACCTGGAATGGACTTACCCAGGAGCAGATCGACGACAAACTGCTGATGACCAGACTGGCCCTGCGCAAAGACGGCGAAGAGCACGGCGGCGATCTTACCGTTTTTTCGTTCTGGCCTGATGTCGTGATGATCAAGGAGGTCGGCTGGCCCTTGGCCGTCGGCAAAGCCCTCCATCTCAACGATGACCACATCAAGGCCCGCGTGGTCATGGCCCAGGGCCGCCAGAACACCAACTGGGGCATCAATCTCTATGCCTGCCATCCCTTCTTTATCCAGGGGATCGCCACCATGACCAATGGAGAGAATACCGCTTTCGTACCGATCAAGGAGTGGCTCACCGGCATGCATTACCCCGGCTATATCGGCTACCAGAGCGATTCAGAGGTTTTTACTCATATCCTCCACTATGTTCTGCGCCGCCTGAAGCTGCCGCTCTCCGTCTATAAACATGTGATCACCCCGCTTAAAACCGAAGAGCTTCTCCGTCATCCGCAGGGTGAATACCTCCGCGGGCTCCGCGATGTCTGCCGCAGGCTGATCATCGACGGCCCCAACTGCGTCATGGGCTCCCTGCCTGATGAGACCTGCCTGCTGGTCATGGACCACAAAAAACTCAGGCCGGCCACCATCGGCGGCAAGCCCGGCGAATGGGCGATGGCCTCGGAGATGTGCGGGGTCGACGCCATGATTCCGGACCGGGATAAATCCCTTGATTATCAACCTATGCGTGAAAACACTGTCATTGTTCCGCCAGACCGAAAGGAGTTCAAGATATGGTCGCAATTCGAACCATTCCCTCTAAACCAGGCAGCCTGACCCCGGCCGATCTCCAGTGGATCATCGCCCACCGGGAAGACCGCTGCACCCTGTGCGGCCAATGCACCACGGTATGTCCCACTGAGGCGATTCACCTCGCCTACCGCCGGCAACGGCTGCCGAAGCTCGACATCCTGCAGAAAAAACGGGGTAACGAATACCGGACCTTTACCGGCATCCGACAGCGCACCGATATGGCGCACCGCTGTATAGGCTGCGGCATGTGCTCAATGGTCTGCCCGAACGAGGCCATCGGACCGGTACCCAATCCCAACGATCCGCGCTCCCGTTTCTTCAATAACGAGAAAGGCGAGCCCTGGAAAAGGGGCGGCCGCCGGAACAGCCCGAGCTCCCTGCTCGACCGGATCACCTTCAACCGCATCTCGATGCTGACCGATCCGGCTCTCGATGCCGGCCGCCACGAGTTTTCCTGCAACACCCTGCTCGGCCGTGTCCTTTCACCCGAGGAGTATATCCGCCGAAAGCAGACCGGCGAGTGGATTCCACCCGTCCGCGAGATCTTTCCGTTCATCATCGGCTCCATGTCGTTCGGCGCCCTTTCACCGAACATGTGGCTGGGCCTGCTCCAAGGGGTGGCTTACTGCAATGAGGTGCTCGGCATTCCGGTGGTCATGGCGACCGGCGAAGGCGGCTGCCCGCCCTGGATCCTCAAGAGTCCCTTCCTTAAATATATCATTCTGCAGATCGCCTCCGGCTATTTCGGCTGGGACGAGATCATCCGCGCCATCCCGGAGATGCAGTGCGATCCGGCCGCCATCGAGATCAAATACGGCCAGGGCGCCAAGCCCGGCGACGGCGGCCTGCTCATGTGGTTCAAGGTGAGCAAGCTGATTGCCCGCCTGCGCGGTGTACCGGAAGGCGTTGACCTGCCGTCGCCGCCCGTCCATCAGACCCTCTATTCCATCGAAGAGTCGGTCATGAAGATGATCCAGACCATGTCCATGGCCTGGGGCTTCCGAGTGCCGGTCTATCCGAAGATCTCCGGTTCGACCTCGGCCAAGGCCGTTCTTAATAACCTGGTCAGAAACCCCTATGCCGGCGGCCTGCTGATCGACGGCATCGACGGTGGTACCGGCGCGGCATACAATATAAGCATGGACGCCACCGGTCATCCGATCGCCTCAAACGTCCGGGATTGCTATCTCGATCTGGTGGCTCAGGGCAAACAGAATGAAATTCCGCT
>Ga0208863_1000671_pt1 | contig 28385 bp, 25 predicted proteins | sample RifOxyD3_FD_184040 | JGI IMG/M metagenome (GOLD analysis project Ga0208863, IMG submission 184040) | Soil microbial communities from Rifle, Colorado - Rifle Oxygen_injection D3 (SPAdes) | ecosystem: Environmental > Terrestrial > Deep subsurface > Rock core/Sediment | place: Rifle, Colorado...
CGGGTCACGCTCACCGACCGTTCCCTGCTCGAATATCCTTTCCTGGTGGGGCGCAATACTCTGCTGCAGGGGAAGTTCATTGTCGATGTCGGGCTCTTTAAAACCAGTCAGCCAGCTTGTTCGGGGAGCGCGGCCCCATGAAACGCTCGCCGTTGGTGCTCGCGCTCCTGTTGTTTTTTGTGCCGGCGGTGCTGATCGCTTACCGGGTGCTGGAGCCCACGGCACCCGAGAGTTTTCTCGACCGCTGGTCGCTTTTTCACATTCCCTTAGAGTTTCAGGGGACTTTCCGGATTCTCCTGCTGGTACCCTTGGGAACCCTGGTGGTGAGCGTTCTGCGTAATCTTGTAGGACTGCCCACCTTCGGCATCTTCATGCCGGTGCTCATGGCGCTCGCCTTCCGGAATACCGGCCTTGCCTATGGCCTTGGCATCTTCGCCGGGGTGATTCTCGTCGGCTACTCGGTGCGTTGCGCGGTCGACCGGCTGCATCTGCTGCTGATTCCCCGGCTCTCGGTAATCCTGACCGTGGTTATTGCCTGTTTCACGGTGCTGGCCTTGGTCGGCAACCAGATCGGGGTGCGCGCCTTTATGGCCGTTGGCCTGTTGCCCTTTGTTATTCTCACCATGACCGTCGAACGTTTTTTCATCATTGTCGAGGAAAAGGGGATCAGTGAAGGATTGATAACCGCGGCCGGCAGTGCCGCGGTGGCGGTGGCCAGCCACGAACTCATCAGCAATCGACTGCTGCAGGACGCTTTTTTTACCTATCCCGAGCTGCTACTGGCGGTTGCCGCCATCCAGGTGCTACTGGGCAGATACACCGGTTATCGGCTTTCGGAGTACGTCAGATTCAGGAAACTGGGCGAATCGGCATGAGCGCCTGGAGTCGGCAGCGCTTCGAGTACTCGGGGGTGCTCGGCCTCAATGCCAGAAACGCCAACTACATTATGCCCAGCAATCCGCGTTCGGCCTATCCCCTGGTAGACAACAAGGTTCTCACCAAAAGGCTTATGGAAGCGCGTGGCATTGCAGTGCCATCCCTGTATCATCTGGTGGAATATCACGGCGATCTGAAAAATATCAAGGAGATGCTTAAGGATAGGCGGAATTTTGTGGTCAAGCCGGCACGAGGCTGGGGTGGCGGCGGCATCCTCCTGGTTACCGACCGAATAGCGGAGTCCATCTTCGACCAGAATGGCGACCTGATTTCCTGGCCGGAGTTTTCCCACCACCTGGCAAACATCCTTTCCGGGGTTTATTCGCTTTCCGGCCTTGAAGATCAAGCACTCATCGAGGAACTGGTTCATCCGGACCCGGTTTTCGCGCCGGTAAGCTACGAGGGTATCCCGGATATCCGAATCATCGTTTATCAGGGCATTCCGGCCATGGCCATGCTGCGTCTGCCGACCAAGGCCTCCAACGGCAAGGCCAATCTGCACCGGGGTGCCATCGGCGCAGGCATCGAGATCGGCAGCGGTTTGACTCTCAACGCGGTCCAAGGCGCCAAGGTCATCACCCTGCATCCTGACACCGGCCGGTCGGTAAGCGACATTCAGGTGCCATACTGGGAGCAGATGCTGCTAACCGCAGCCTCCTTGAGCGAGATCGTCGGCCTGGGTTATCTCGGGGTGGATTTTCTCATTGACCGTAACAGGGGGCCTTTGCTGCTCGAACTCAACGCCCGACCCGGTCTTTCGATCCAGATTGCGAACCGATGCGGCCTGAAAAAACGTCTGGAGCTGATTGACCGGGCGTCAGCGGCAGTATTCGCCAGCCCGGAAACCCGGGCAAACTGGGCAAGAAGCGCATTTTCCTGCTGAGAGACAGGCCAAAAATGCAAGTTCGGGGGACATCATGAAGTTTATTGCTTTCTCAGTCATCCGCATTTCTTGACACTGTGCCATGACATGCAGCGCACGTGGCCCCCAGAAATGCGAGGCCCGGACGGATAGTCTGTTCCTTACCTGCTTGCAGCACCCAACTCCCCATCTTTTTACCATTCCAGGCGCAGAACATTATCCAGGGCATCAACCTTTGTCACCCGCACGGAAACCACATCCCCTGCCTTGCCGCTCACGGCCTGGCTCGGCGGCAGATCGGCATCCAGAAGACAGTCAAGCAAGGTCAGATTGATCCGCTTCGGCCCCTTGTTGACCAGTAACGCCTCGACTCTGCTCCCGGCCTTTTGTTCTAAATATCTTAGTAGCCAGTAGCGATGCCGCAGGCGGCGAACCTGATTGGCCTTGGCCAGCACTGTGTTGATATCCCCGGCAATTCCCGCGAGTTCATCGGCGGCAAACATTACTCCCCGACCAGAAAGCAACTGTTTGATCTGATGCTGCATGACCAGATCGAGAAAGCGGCGAATGGGGGAAGTAACCGTGGTGTACTGCATGACTCCAACCCCACTGTGCGGTTTGGGGTAAACCAGAAGCTCCCCTGGCCTCAGCATCTTGCGCTGACGAAAAATAGAGAACAGATCCTTCTCGCCACCAGCGATCAGCCGCTGATGAGGCTCATCCTGGGCCCGAAACAACCCCGGCACCTGACGATCGGCGACAAACTGCGCGGACAGGGTATTGGCCAGCACCATGAACTCCGCCACCAGACTGCGCGAGATAGTGTCCACCGGGGCCAGAGCCACCGTTACCCGCCCCTCTGGATCAACACTGATATTCACATCCGGCACCGGCAACAGCAGCGCCCCTTTTTCTATGCGCCGTTGCTTAAGCTGCTCGCTGAGCCGGGCAAGCGTCTGCAACTCCCAGTCGCCACTCGCTACCAGCTTTTCCGCCTCCGGGTAGCTCAACTGCCGCTTCACCTCGACCAGGCTTGGGATAAGATCACACTCCAGCACCTCGCCCTTAGGGCTGAGCAGCACCATGACACTAAGGGCTGCCCTCACTTTCCCGGCAATCAGGCTGCACACCCCTTCGGAGAGTGCTCTTGGCAGCATGGGGATCTGACTTTCCGGGAAATAGAGTGAGGTCATCCTCCGGGCGGCCTCTGCATAGATGGGCGAACCAGGCGCAACGTAATGGGCTACATCAGAGATATGAACTCCCACCAGGAAATCGTCGCCCCGGCGTTCCACATGCAGGGCGTCATCATAATCACGGGTTGATTCGCCATCAATGGTGAGCAGGGGCAATGCCCGGAAATCCCGCCGGTTGCGGCCAATAAGCTCTTCGGCCACGGGCTCCGGCACCTGGGCCACCGCGCTGGCAAGCTCCTCGGCAAAGGCCACCGGGATTTGATAGCGCAGCAAGGCCACATTCTCATGGGCCTGCCATACCCCGGCCTTGATCAGAAGATGATAGACATCGTGAGGGCCGGTTAGCCCTGCCTTTTTAAGCAGCTCGCGGGCCAGCTCCCTCTCTGCGGCCTCACTGCCAAAAACATAGTAGTCACCCAACAGACTGAGGCAGCGCCCACGCTCCGGCCAATCCTCCGTACTCTCCCCTTCCCAGAGGCATTTGAGCATCATGGCCCCGGTACTCATCAGGGCCTCCTGTTCCTTTTCCCTTTCCTGCTTCAGACGCAGCCCGGCAACCGCTTCCGGGGTGTGGGCCAGAACCCGACCTTCCCGGTATTTAAAATAGAGACGATCCACAAAGATCGAACGCAGGAAAGCGGCAACATGATTATCCGTGGCCTCTTCCCCAAAAGCCAGCGCAGCAAGAAAAACGGGACTGAAACTCACCCCTTCTTCCTCGCTGGCCAGTTGCCAGATTCCGGGCAGGTCAATCTGAGTCATCATGGTCTGCCGAATCTGATCTGTCTCCTTAAGCAGACGGAGCTGTTCATCCCCACTAAGAGCAGGGGAGTGACGTTTTACGGATTGATGCAACAGACGAGACAGTGGGAGATTCACCTCCCTGCCGTTTTGGTTGAGCAAACGCAACCGCTTGCTATCCTCGTCAACAACCATGGCGCAGATGAACCTGCCCTGCTCCATATATTCAATAATTGCGCCCTGCAAGGCCATTAAAATCCCTTTGCTGAAAAATTACGAAAAACAAAATTGTCCCCCTGTGTACCAGCTATCCCGGAGGATGTCATCTGTTTCCGTTCCCGCTAAAAATACAGAGGGTGCGGAAAATCAGGAATACTGGTATATAATAATCTGGATTTTTCAACCTACACATACGAGCGCAACGTCACCCATGCATAACTCGCCAGAACAGGTCAAATCAGGCATTGTCGCCCTCATCGGGCCACCCAACGTGGGCAAATCCACCTTACTCAACAGCCTGCTCGGCCAAAAGATTTCCATTGTCTCACCCAAGCCCCAAACCACCCGCAACCGGATCCTTGGCATCATCAACGGCCCGGATTATCAGATCGTCATGCTCGACACCCCTGGCATCCACAAGGCGAGAAGCCCCCTGAACCTGGAGATGGTCAAGATCGCTCTGGGCAGTCTGGCCGAAGTGGACGCCATTGTTTTCATGGTTGACGTCACCATGCCTCTACCGAACACGGGCAACACCCTGACTCGTTGCCTTGAAGGTATTAACAAGCCCGTGCTCTTGCTACTGAACAAAATGGATCTCATCGACAAAGAAAACCTTCTGCCTATTATCGCCACTTACCAGGGACTCTACCCTTTCCAGGCGATCCTGCCTCTCTCGGCCAAAGCCAGCGACGGCACCGATCTGGTTATCCAAGAGCTCTGCCCCCTGCTTCCCACCGGGCCACGCCTCTACCCCGAGGATATTCCCACCGATGCCAGCGAACGCTTCATTGTCGCAGAGATTATCCGGGAGAAGATTTTTTTACAGACCGGCCAGGAAATCCCCTATTCAACCGCAGTGACGATTGAGAGCTTCAAGGAAAACGCCGCCAAAAAACTGATCACTATCCACGCCACCATCTATGTGGAAAAGGCTTCACAAAAGGGCATCATCATCGGCAAGCAGGGAAGCAAACTCAAACAACTCGGCCAGGCGGCCCGGAGAGACATCGAGATCCTCCTTGACCAGCATGTGCTGCTCAAACTTTGGGTCAAGGTGCAAAAAGATTGGACCAACGACCCTCGCTTTCTGAGAGAACTTGGCTTTTAAAAGGCGAAAAAAAGGGGCGATTTTTTCAAATCGCCCCTTTTTGCAACTTTTCTATCTTGATTACCGTTCAAATCATAACATCCACCCCACCTGATCTCCCTTGCATCTGCACCCTTTGTCCCTGCGGTATCCTTACTGATGGTGGCTCCCGCCTTGCTAACTCACGCGCCTGTTCTGCCGGGACATTTTGCTCCACAGATTGCTCTGCCTGCGTTAGTGTTCTGGATGCCTCAGGGGCGGATGGTGTCTCGCGTCTTTCCGACTCACGCACCAATTCGTCCGGGGCATTCTGATCCGCAGTCTGCCCTGCCTGGGCAAGCGCTCTGGATGCCTCAAGGGCGGCGGCGGAGATATTGGTCACGACATCAGGGGAGGCCTGACTGGTCTGGCCGGACTCAGATCTGTTATTTTTCGCCTTTTTTTCTCCTTCTGCGCCGGCATAAGGAGAAAGGGGCCGCTCTGATCTAACATTAGTTTGCACTGAAGTAGCGCTGGGATCTAAAGGCATTGTTCAACCTCCCTTGCACATAAACCGTTGGTATAATCAGCATAACGGCACTGACAGGTGACCAACAAATAATGACAGTTTTATTATACTATAATTTTCATTAAAGACAAACCAATCCCTTGAAAAAAACTTAAAGCTTAATCTCCCTGTCCCAAACCGCATCTTCTTGCTTTTACCCAAGCATCCCCTTGAATAACCCAGTAAAATGATATATAAAACGTAACTGCTCAGCAGCACCACATCTGCTTTGTCATCGGCCTGCTCATGTGCAATAGCACACTTCGCAAACCTCTTCCGCGCATCTGCGGCACTGCTGAGCAGTTACGTTTCCTAATTTTATGAACTTTTTCGGCTTTAAGCTGAGCAGTTACTATAAAAACGACTTAAAATACGATCCGCCCACAACGCACGACCTGTTCTGCGTTGCTCTTTTTTTGCAAGGAGAAGACCATGCCCGAAGTCCGCGTCCGCTTTCCCCCCAGCCCAACCGGGTATCTCCATATCGGCGGAGCCAGAACCGCTATCTACAACTGGTTGTTTGCCAAAAAGCACGGCGGCAAGTTAGTACTGCGCATTGAAGATACGGACACGGAACGCTCCACTCAGGAGTCCATCCAGGGGATTCTCGACGGCCTGCAATGGCTCGGGGTGACTTGGGATGAAGGCCCCTATTTTCAATCGGAATATGCCACCGAGCATGTCGCCGCCGCCCAAAGGCTGCTGGCCGACGGTAATGCCTACAAGTGTTTTTGCAGCAAGGAAGAGCTTGAGGCCAAACGGGAAGCCGCCGCGGCAGCCAAGGGCGACTACCGCTACGACGGTACCTGCCGCGCCTTAAGCCCGGAACAGGCCGCAGCCAAGGAAGCCCAGGGGCTCCCCTACATCATCCGCTTCAAGGTGCCGCAGGAACCGGGCAGGGTCGGCTTTGACGATCAGGTTTATGGCCGGGTTGAGCGCGCCCATGAGGACATCGAGGATTTCGTCATCGTCCGTTCCAACGGCCTGCCGCTTTATCTGCTCTGCAACGTGGTGGACGATATCCGCGACCGCATCAGCCACGTCATTCGGGGCCAGGACGGCCTGAGCAACACCCCGCGCCAGATCCTGCTTTACCGGGCCCTGGGCGCGGAGCTGCCGATCTTTGCCCACATGCCCCTGACCCTGGACCTGAACAAGGCCAAGATCTCCAAGCGCAGCCACGGCGAAATCGTTTCGGTTCAGTTTTATCGGGAACAAGGTTTTCTCCCCTGGGCCCTGGCAAATTTTCTCGTCCTGTTGGGCTGGTCTACCCCTGATGATCGCGAGATTTTCACCCGGGAGGAACTTATCGAGGCCTTCAGCTTTGACGGCATCACCCGCTCCAACTCCATCTTCAACTACCACAAGGACGACCCCAAATTCTTCACCGACCCCAAGGCAATCAACATCAACGCCCATTACCTGCGCACCCTGCCCATCGAGGAGATCGGCGCCCTGGCCAAGGTGGAGCTGCAAAAAGAAGGGCTGTGGCATGAGTCCTACGACGGCGAACAGCGGCAGTGGTTTCTAAAAACCCTGGAGATGAGCCGGGAACGCTTCCACACCTTGAAAGATTTCACCTCTCTCGGTCGGGCCTGGTTTGCCGATGATTTTGCCATGGACGAGACCGCACTGGCCAAGAACGTGCTGAAACACCAGGAGCTTAAGGAATGGCTGCCCAAGCTGGCCGACCGCTTCGAGGCCATGCCGGAACTCAGCCACGATGAGACGGAGCGGGTCTGCCGGGAATTCGCCGAGGAACTCGGGGTAAAGCCGGGAGTGCTGGTAAACGGCGCTCGGGCGGTGATCACCGGCCAGGTCAAAGGGCCAAGCATGTTCGAGGTCTTTGCCCAGATGGGCAAGCCGCGGGTGGTGAGCCGGCTGCGTAATGTGGCAAAATACTTCGCATAAATATTAGTCACGAAATCCATACGGGGAAATAAGTATATGACCAGCGACGAAACCCAGTCTCAGGACTTCATCCGCACCATCATCGCCGACGACCTAGCATGCGGCAGGCACCAGCAGATCGTCACCCGCTTTCCGCCGGAGCCCAACGGCTATCTCCATATCGGCCATGCCAAATCCATCTGTCTCAACTTTGGCATCGCCAAGGAAAACTTAAACGCCCGCTGTCATCTCCGCTTCGATGATACCAACCCCACCAAGGAAGAGCAGGAGTATGTCGAGTCCATCAAGGATAATGTCCGCTGGCTTGGCTTTGACTGGGGAGAGCATCTCTACTTTGCCTCGGATTATTTCGAGCAGCTCTACGTATACGCCGAGCACCTGATCAGCACCGGCAAGGCCTATGTCTGCGATCTTTCCGCCGAGGAAACCCGCAACTACCGTGGCACTCTCACCGAACCGGGCAGGAACAGTCCGTTCCGGGAGCGGTCGGTTGCAGAGAACCTTGACCTGTTCCGACGCATGCGGGCCGGAGAATTCCCGGATGGCGCCAGGGTGCTGCGGGCCAAGATCGACATGGCCTCCGGCAATATGAACCTGCGCGATCCGGTGCTTTACCGCATCCTGCACGCCAGCCATCACCGAACCGGCGACCAGTGGTGCATCTATCCGATGTACGATTACACCCACCCAATTTCCGATGCGCTGGAGGGGATCACCCACTCGCTCTGTACTTTGGAGTTTGCCGACCATCGGCCCCTTTACGACTGGACTCTTGACCACCTGCCAGTGCCCTGCCACCCACGGCAAATCGAATTCGCACGCTTGAACCTTGGCTACACCGTAGTCAGCAAGCGCAAGCTCCTGCAACTGGTCAACGAAGGCCATGTTTCCGGCTGGGACGACCCCAGAATGCCCACCCTGTCCGGCATCCGCCGCCGCGGCTATACCCCGGCCGCCCTACGCAGCTTCTGCGACAAGATCGGGGTGGCCAAGAAAGACAGCCTGGTGGATGTGGCCCTGCTGGAACACTGCGTTCGTGACGATCTCAACGAAACCGCAATCCGGGTGATGGGTGTGCTTGCGCCGCTCAAGGTGGTAATCACCAATTATCCCGAGGGAAGCACGGAAGACCTCACGGCCCAGAACCACCCGCAGAAGCCGGAGCTGGGCGAGCGCCAGGTTCCCTTTAGCCGGGAGGTATATATCGAACGGGAAGATTTCATGGAGGAGCCGGCGAAAAAGTTCTTCCGCCTGGCCCCAGGACGAGAGGTGCGGCTGCGCTACGCCTATTTCATCAAGTGCGAGAAGGTGATCAAGGACGAGGCCAGCGGCGAAATCATCGAGCTGCACTGCACCTACGACCCGGCCACCTTGGGCGGCTCGGCCCCGGATGGCCGCAAGGTCAAAGGCACCATCCACTGGGTGTCCGCCGCCCACGGAGTGCCTGCGGAGGTTCGCCTCTACGACCGGCTTTTCACCGAAGAAAACCCGGACGCGGGCGAGGCAGACTTCAAGACCTTTGTCAACCCGGAATCCCTGGTGGTGCTCAAGGATTGCCTGGTGGAGCCGAGCCTGGCCCAGGCCCAGCCCGGCAGCCATTACCAGTTCGAGCGCCAGGGATATTTCTGCGTGGACATCCTGGATTCCAAGGATGGCAGCCCGGTATTCAACCGAACGGTCACCTTGCGGGATACCTGGGAGAGAGAAAAGCTTAAAGCTTCTTTTTCACAAACTTCTCAAACAACTCCACCTCATGCCGGCAGCCGATCACCAACGGCACCCGCTGGTGCAAGGAGGTGGGCTGAATATCCATGATATTCAGCCCATCATCGGTAATGGCCCGGCCTCCCGCCTGTTCCACCAAAAAAGCCAGGGGCGCGGCCTCATACAACAGCCGTAGCTTGCCATGGGGCTTGGTCGGATTGCGGTTATCGCGCGGGTAAAGAAAAATCCCGCCTGCTATGAGGTTGCGGTGAAAATCTGCCACCAGTGAACCGATGTAGCGACCATTGTAAGGCCGTCCACTTTCCTTATCGTGTTCCTTCAGATAGTCCACAAACCGCCTAACCTCGTTGTTCCAAAAATTGTAATTCCCTTCATTAACACTGAAATACTTGCTTCGCTCTGGAATCCTGATATCAGGATGCGAAAGGAAGAACTCGCCCACACTGGGATCAAGGGTAAAGCCGTGCACCCCCTCCCCGGTGGTAAAGACCAGCATGGTGCTTGAGCCGTAGATAATATACCCGGCGGCCACTTGCTCTTGCCCCTTTTGCAACAGATCGGCTTCCTCGCCTTGGAGAGCATGATCGCTGCTGGATTTGCGGCGATGGATGGAAAAAATGGTGCCGATGCTCACATTGACATCAATATTGGAGGAACCGTCCAACGGATCAAAGGCCAAGGTATATTTGCCCGCGCTCCCCTCGGCCACCGGGATGATATCCGCCTCCTCCTCGGAGGTCATCACGCAGATATAACCGCAACGAGCCATGCGCCGCTTGATAGCGTTGTTGGCCAGCTCATCGAGCTTCTGCACATGCTCGCCCTGAATATTGGTCTTCCCGGCCATTCCCAACACATCGGCCAAACCGGCCATGTTAACTTCGGCGTTGATTATTTTGGCTGCCACAATCAATTCACTGAGCAGACCAGAGAGATCGCCAGTGGCCTCAGGATGCAGGCGTTGGCTATCCATAATATGACGGCTTACGGTAATTCCAAACGGTTTGCTCATTTCATTCCCCATAACGGATTAACGCGGCAACAGAATTGGCGGGACAGCATGCCCTGTGGAATAGTACGGAAAAAAAACATCCGGGTCAAACAAAAACCAGACCTGGTATCCTTATCATAAACTGCATAGTAACCAATGATCAATCTATATACAGTAACTCCCCGGAATGTTCGACCATTTCGACTCCGCTTTCAAGATGCCGGAGAATAATGCCCCCGTCCAAGGCAAGGCCCAGCACCTCCGCCTGATACTGGGGCTCTTTTTGCACATCAAAGCCGAACCAGACCCTGCGTCCCACAGTATCACTCAGTTCCCGCCAGGCGGCAAGCAACAGGCTATCCGGCAAGTGCGTGCCGGAACCGTCGTCCGCGGCCAGCCGTTGAGCCTCATCAAAACAAAGCAGGCCAAAAGACCAGGAAAATTTGGCCAGCAGCCGGGCGGCAAAAGCGCTCAGCTCAGTATCACATCCAAGAAGCTCCTTCATGGACACCGCCATTGCGCCCAACTCGGCAGGAAAGACCAGATTATTAACGTTAAGCCCAACGCCGATCAACACATATTCTTCGGCAAAGGTGGCGCTGGTAAACGATTCGCAGAGCACCCCACAGATCTTGCGCCCTGCCACATGCACATCATTTACCCATTTGAGGCGCGCATCGAGGCCGTAACTCCGGATCGCCTCACAACAGGCCATTCCGGCCGCAAGGGGATAAAGACGCATACTCTCAGGCAGCAGGGTGTTAGCCATGACCAAAGTCAGCCAAAGACCGCCGGGCGGGGCGTGCCAGTAGCGCTGAAAACGACCACGACTATCGGTTAGCTCATCAGCAAGAAAAACCATGCCGTTGGGGCAGGACCGACCGCGGACCTCATCCTCGTTGATCAGCTGCCGGGCAAGAGGCATCAGCCGTTCTGCTTGGGGGAAATGTTGGATGGTGTTACCAACCGGCGCACCATAGCGGTACACGGCCTCGACGACCTCCGCCGGATAATGGCGCAGACGGGCAGGAATCTCCTCGTCGGAGATGATCTGCCGGACGGTTACTACTCCCATTCTGCCTTGACGCGGGTAATAATCTTCTGAATCATGGGCAACTTTTCCGGAGAACAAATGCCAAGCAGCGGTTCTCCTTGAGACACACTGATCCCCGGCTGAAAATAAATAGAATGGATGATCCCCGGCTCCCCGGTATAGAAGACCGGGGTATCACGCTTCATCAGGGACATGGTAAGAATCTCGTCGCCAGGCTTAATGGGAACTCCCTGCTGTCCGTGCTTGTCTATTTTAGCCTGCAGGTCGAGAGAAAAGAAATACTTGGCCCGCTCTGGCGCGTTGAAAGGTTCCAGCACCTGCCGGAGAATATCCTCAATTATTTCGCGCTTTTTCAGCGGATGACGAATGGTGAGAATTTTCTCGCCCGCCTCGACAAACTGACTTTCAAGATCGCTGCGAAGAAAAGAAACCACCCCGTTGCTCAAGGCAAAGATCTTCTTCTGGTTCCCCTCCCGGAGCAATTCATAGAGAAGGGTGCCCCGGATATGATGCCATTCACCGGACGTCCCTTCCACCTCGACACCTTCCTTAACCCGGAAACGAACCTGGCCGGTATGACTGGTCCGCACGTCCAGATAGTCAAAAGGATCGGAACGGTACTTGCCAATTATTGCGTCAAAATCTATGTCGTGATTTTCCATTCGCCTTTTACCTAATAATAGTAACTATCCAGCCTAATGCCGAAAATAGTTAAAAACCACAGAACCGTAACTATTCAGCAGTGCCGTGGCTGATAGGCAGAAGCCTGCGACATGTGCTATTGCACATTAGAAGGCTGATATAGCTGAGTTGGGCAGCTTGTTTGCCCAAACGAAACTTATATACCCTTTGGGTGCAACAACGCAGATGCGGTGCTGCTGAACAGTTATCTGTAATACAGATTACCGCCACCCATAGTCAGCAGGGATTTATGGAGATTGCGCCGGAACTCCCGACGGTCCCAGATACCCTGGATATGTCCTCGTTCCAGTGCCTTGCAGGCGTTATGGTAATCAGGCGGAATATCCTCTCCGGTGGTGTCCCGAATAACCCGAGGGCCGGCAAACCCGACCCGACTCGAACGAATGGCAAACTGATACGGCGAACAACCGAGAAAGCTCGCCACCGGGCCGGCATAAGAATTATTGTCGTAGACCACAATATACAACCCGCCGGAATCGATGTATTCCCGCACCGCCATGGTGCACTTGGGCATCTGCACCACGCCCAGGGTTCCTTCGTGGATACGGATGCCGCCGGTGGTGTGCACATAGGCGAGCAGGGGACGCCGTTTCAACTTGGCCCTTTCACAGGCCCGGACGAATTTTTCACCCTCGGCTGCGCCAACGGTGCCGTTTCTAAAATCGCTGTACAACATGGCCACCACCAAATCAACACCCATGACCCTGGCATCAAAGGTGATGATCCCGCTTTTTCGACCAGTTTTGGCAATGGCGGCCTGCAACTTCTTTTCAAAACCAGGATAAGCCAAGGGATTACCCGCGCATACCCCGGCATTGAATTCCCGAATAGAATCCGGATCAAAAAGATGTTTTAGATACCATTGATATTCCAAAGGGAAATGGTGGCCGCAATTTTCGCAGACCCCGCCAAATTCACCGTACAAGTCCGGCACCCAAAGATCCTTGCACCCCTGCTTCTCCGCATTAGGACAAGTCACAGTCCGATCCTCGTTAGCCAAAGGACTGGTATAGACATCCCCAAACTCGATAGGGTCTTCTCCGCCACCGCTTCCTATAACCGGTAATTTGCTCGGACGCGCGCCGGGTTTGCGCGCAATAAAATCATAGGCCGCGCTGATCGGGGAGGAAACCTGTTTGAGCAGAACCGAACCCTCTCCGGACACATCCTGCAAAACCTTTTTTACCTGTTTATGCTGCGTCTTCAGCAGGTCATAGCGAAAGCTGTAATAAAGTTTGGCCACACTCTTTCTTGCCTTTCGGTAAAAAACGGCACAGGCCGAACTTTCTTCAGAATAAGCCTGGCAAGACATGAGCCGATATTTTTTTGAGCGGTAACTGAGCAGCCTTTTTATCTCATCATCGTTAAGATCCCAGGAAATCACGATGTGCGGTTCTTCAACTACATTCTCCTCCGCTTTCTTCATCGTCAACTCATAAGCGCGAAAAGCTCGGAGGCTCTTGGTTTTAAGCACAACCTCGTCGGTAGCCCGGATGATCTCGCTCTTGAGCTGCCGGAAAAAACCGAAATCATCCCGTTTGGCGCCCAGAGGCGGTTCGTAAATAATCCGATCGATGGTCCCAAGCTTGAGGTTTTCCTCAGCCGTGATGTGCAGTCGCTCGGCGCAGGCTTCCACCAGTTCCTTGGGCATCTTTTCGCCCTCGCGGATCTTGCCCTCGATGGCGGCCGCGCCTTCCGGAGAGATAACCGAATAGTAGCCATGAGAAAACATCAACCGGGCATCAGCCATGCCCACCGCCTCAGCCCCGCCGGAGCCGCCCTCCGAGGTGACAGAAATCATCGGCACCCGCAGCTTGGCCATGGCGTAGAGATTTCTGGCAATCTGCTGACCGGCGCCTGGATAATCCTCCACCGGAAAAGAACCAGGGGTGAAGATATAGAAATGGATGGGGATTCCTTCGGTTTCAGCAACCTTCATGTAACGGAGGGCCTTTTCGTTGCCCCAGGGCTTGCTGCAGCCGCCGTTACGGTATTCCTCGCCATGGCCCTTTTCGTGACCAATGACCATAACCTGCTGCATCACCGACTTGTTTTTCACCCGCCGCATGATACTCGCCCTGGCTGCAACCATGGACGGATCAATACTGACCTCCTCGGCGCCGCCAAGTTCAGTGTAATCTTCGTAGACATTCTCGAGGATATCTTTTAAGGAAAACCGGTGGGGATTGCGGACAATACGAACCCTGTCCATAGAGCTCAAGGTCTCTTCGCAACGGGCCTCCAGAAAAGACAGTGATTCTTCAAAAGTGCGGATTTCCTCGGACAACTGAGCTTCCGTGTACTCATAAAATCTATCCCGCAAGTCGACAAATTTTTCGCGCAGGTTAGAGAGATTCCCCCACTCAACACCATCCTTGATCTGACTAAGATAATTGGTGCGTTCTTCAACCTTAAGCAGTCGTTTTCGTAAATCTTCCATAGATTAAGCCGTGGCAATAGGGAGGTTCGTTATTTATGTGACAAAACCGGCATAAAGAGCCGTAACAGAAATGTTTAAAAAACACAGATTATTTCTTCACGGCTCCTAATTACCTGTGACTCATTAAAAGGTGAGCAATCGGGCAATATTTTCCTGAAGATAAGGGAGGTTGGTCATGATCTGACCACCGGCGGCGTTACTGCCTTCTATGGAGACCTCCGCCAGAAATTTTCGCCCCCTTTCTTTAGCTTCTTCCATGGTGTCGCCCCAGACCAGGGCCAGAGCCAGGTTAGGATCGTATTCGCTGGGAATCGCATAAGAACGGTCGGTGGGTACATGGCTGTATACCGCAGACCAGTCATACTGCGGGTAAGAAAACCGGGAAATTGTTCCGATCCAGGGAGCAAAGCCGCGGGCGGTATCTTCCGCGACAATTCTGAATTCGATACTGGCACCACGAGAAGCGATATCACTCTGGCTGTACCCCATCTTGTCGCCAAGGGCCAGCCGGATCTGTTCGCGAATGAGATTTGGATGTTTGTTGTTTATGTAGCTGACCCGAGCGGAGACATCGTTTTCCACCTGGATTCTGGTATTGACCTCAAGAAGATAAGGCTGGCCGTCCCGTGTGACAATCCATTCCCAGGTGCCAACATTATCGTAGCGGACATGGGCGGCAAGCTTAAGGGAATATTCCACCACCTTGTCCAGCACCTTTTGACCGTCAAAATCATAAATGAAACAGGAATTATCGAATCCTGGCGCAGCCTCCAGCCGCTTCTGACGCCCGGTGCTCTGAATAGTACAGTTCCGAGTCCCAAAATGTACCCGCTCACCGTGCCGACTGCACACCAACTGCACCTCAAGATGGTTGAAGTCACGGATCCGCTGTTCGATCAGCACCCCGCCATCGCCAAACTGCCGCTTGGCATAATTCTGGACCTGACGGTAGATACGCCGAAACTGCTCGATCTGATAAACTTCTTCAATCCCCATGCCGCCACCACCTGCTGCAGCCTTAACCAGGATAGAGGGATTTTTGATCTTCTGGCCATCCTGTGTTTCCAAAAGATGGCGGGCGACATCCTCGGCCTCCATTTCATTATAGATAGGGCCGTCGGTACCAGGAATAGTCGGGATTCCCAAGCGGTTAGCCACCCGCTTGGTATTGATCTTGTCGCCGAGATCTTTAACCACTTCCCATTTTGGCCCGATAAAGGTCAAGGGACGATGGCGGATTGTGACCCGCCTGGCAAAACGGAAATCCTCAGAAAAAAAGCCGTAACCGGGATGGATGGCCGTGCAATTGGTGTGATCCGCCACGGAAAGTATATCGTTGGGATCAGTATAGGCCGAGACTCGCCAGGCCCTGCGAATATTACTCTGACTGTCCAGATTGCGGCGCACATGTTCGGATTCCTCATCCGCCGCAGTGTAAATCACAGTATAATCAAGGCCCAGCTCTTTACAGGCCTCCATAATCCGCAAGGCGATCTCGCCCCGATTTGCAATCAAAACTTTGTCTTTCAAGCGAACCCTCGATATTGGTTGCGGGGGCAGGCTGCACCGTTTACCATATCCCATAAAACAAACAGGAAAAAGCTAACGCTCACACCACCATTGCCGTCGTTTCCATTTTTTTATTGCTTACTAATGTTCAGAGCAAATGAAAAGGGTGAATTCCGCTGGTCTCGGAACAAAGGGGGAAGATGCACCGACAAGGCAAGAGGATGAGCCTTGTCGCAACTGCCTCATTACTCCCCGGAGGAAAAGTCCTCTATCTCGTGAAGCGCATTCTGTTGAAACAGCATGGTGTTATATGATATATTAAACTTATTTTTAAACTATACTTCAAGAAAAACATACTATTCATATGGGGTCAAAGTGTTGCCCTTATACCGATTTTCAAGATAAACGTCAATTTTTTTTCTTGACACCACCGGCTATTTCCTTTAGCCAGTGCGTGTTACATTCGAAAGACTAAATAGTTATCACCCAACAGGATTCTTACCCCCGCATGGACACCTCTGCTTCGGACACCGGCGACTCGGCCTTCAAACGCATCCTCCATTTTTTCGGCATCAACCGTTCCCCAGACACCACCGAAGATATTGAACAGGAAATACAGGAACTCCTCGATGACGGCGAAGAACAAGGGTTGATCTCCCGCGAAGAGGGGGAGATGATAAGCAGTATTCTGGAGTTCCGGGACACCCTGGTCCGCGAGATCATGACCCCCAGAAGCGACATGGTCAGCGCTGAAGCAAAGGTATCAGCCGCCGAGCTCATCCATTTAATCACCGACGAGGGCTACACCAGAATCCCCATCTATCAAGATTCCCCGGACAATATCATCGGCATCCTGCATGCCAAGGATCTCCTGCCCTTCTGCCTCAATGCCGCCACCATGCCTGCGGCCTCTGATCTGGTCAAACCGGCTTTTTTTGTACTCGACACCCGCAAGATCGTCAATCTGCTCAAGGATTTCCAGAGTCAGAAAGGCCATCTGGCCGTGGTTACCGATGAATTCGGAAGCGTGCGCGGCCTGGTGACCCTCGAAGACGTACTGGAGGAAATCGTCGGCGAGATCCGCGACGAATACGATAAAGTGGAAAAACGCTGGAAGGTGGTAAATAAAGATCTACTCCTCACTGACGCCAAGGTAAATCTTGAAGAGGTGGAAGAATTTTTCGGCATTACCCTGCCGGAAGGCCCTTATGAATCGGTAGGCGGCCTGATCATCCATCAATTGGATCGAGTGCCGCCGGTAGGCGCCACCATGCTCATCAACTCCCTGGTTTTCGAAGTGGTCTCCGCTGACCGACGACGCATCCACACCGTAAAAATCCATACGAAGCCGTTGTGCACAAACAACCTCGACTTAACAATGCCCTGAGCGGCATAAAGGGCGCTAAATGCACAAACTAAAAACCAAATTTTATTCATTAACAGCCCCTAAATTCGACTGATGCCTCCTCTTCTCCCACGCTCTGAAAGCACACCCAATTTCGGCAAGTCCTGCCTGTTGGCCTTATTGGCCAGTGCCCTGTTATTATCCGCCTCTCCCGGGGACATTGCCCTGCCCCAGCTTGCCTGGCTGGCTCTTGTTCCCCTTTTCTGGAGCCTTAACAACCAGCCCCCGCGCCGGGCTGCCCTGCTCGGCCTTATCTGCGGGCTGACCTATTATCTGCCTCTTTTGTACTGGATCATCATTGTCCTGGCCACTTATGGCCAGGTGCCTCTACCTATCGCAGTGCTGGCCCTGTGCTTGCTGGCCCTGTACATGAGTTGCTATCTGGCTGGATTCGCCTTGCTCTGCGCCAGAAGCGGGCCGCGTCTCCCTCTGCTCATTTTCGCCCCGATCTGCTGGGTAGCACTCGACCTGCTCCGCGGCCTGCTGTTTACCGGCTTTCCCTGGCTTGATCTGGCCTATACCCAGTATAACCTGCCCCCGTTGATCCAGATTGCCGATCTGACCGGCCACCATGGGCTTACCTTTCTCATGGTGCTGACAAACGTCCTGCTTTTTACCCTTGCCTCTTCGCTGACCCAGCGCAAGGCGATAAGCCCCCCCGCACTCATTGGCGCCGCAGTCGTCGTTCTCTTAATGGCCTCGGGCTACAGCCTCTGGCGTCTACAAACCCTGCCGGCAATCATTGCCCAAGCGGAACAGATGGAGGTGGCGGCAGTTCAAGGCAATATCCCTCAGGATCAAAAATGGCAACCTGTCTTTCAGCGGGAAACAATTAACACCTATCTACGCCTGAGCAGCGAAATTTTCATCACCAAAAGGCCACAGTTGATTGTCTGGCCGGAAACAGCCCTGCCCTTTTATCCCTACGAAAATTCCCTTTTTCTTAAACTGCACAGTGAACTCACCAGACCGTACCAGACATATCTACTCACCGGCGCGCCTCACCGGGAAAAGACTGCCCCCGCTGATGGTTCCCTAACCTATAGCAACAGCGCCTTTCTGATGGCCCCGGACGGACGTCTCACTGGCCGCTATGACAAACAGCATCTGGTTCCCTTTGGCGAATATATCCCCTTTCGTAAGATCTTAAGTTTTGCTTCGCCCCTGGTAGAAACCCTGGGAGCATTTACCCCTGGCCAGACAAACGCCCCTCTGTCTTGCCAAAACAGCCGAATCGGGGTATTGATCTGCTTTGAAAGCATCTTTCCGGAGATTTCTCGTCAACAAGCCGAGGCCGGGGCCAACCTGCTGGTTACCCTTACCAATGACGCCTGGTTTGGCAGATCGAGCGCCCCTTGGCAGCATCTATCCATGGCGGTATTTAGAGCGGTGGAGACCAGAAAATCCCTGGTTCGGGCAGCCAATACCGGGGTAAGCGCCTTCATTGACCCTCTGGGGCGCATCCAGGAAGCCTCCCCCCTGTTTGCCGAGTACGCTCACAGTCAACCAGTCGCCCTGCTTAATGGCTTGACCTGCTATGTCCGCTGGGGCTATCTTTTCCCTTGGGTTTGTTTGCTTCTTACCTTTAACCTATTATTTTTCAGGAGAACACCATGTCCGCGGAACTAAAACAAAAAATCCAGGATCTCAAGGGGCGCCTCATCTCCCTTAAGGAGCATCTTTGAGGTAGATCACAAGAGAGAACGACTGCAGGAGCTGGAACAGCTCACCCTGGCCCCGGCTTTCTGGGATAACCAGGAAAACGCCCAGAAGGTGCAACGGGAGCAGGGTAGCATCCAAAATATTGTTGAAGGCTGGGACGCATCCCAGGCAGAGCTTGAAGAAGCGGAATTTCTGCTCGAACTGGGCATGGCCGAAGGCGACGAAGAGACTCTCACCGAAGTTGACCACGCATTAAACGCGCTGCTTGAGCGGGTCGAGACTGTAGAGCTTGAATGCATGTTCACTGGCGAGCATGACGCCAGCAACGCCATGATCACCATCCACGCGGGCGCGGGCGGCACCGAAGCCCAGGACTGGGTGAGCATCCTCCTGCGTATGTATCTGCGCTGGGCCGAGGCCAAAAAATTCCCCACCGAGATCCTCGATCTGCTGCCCGGCGACGAGGCAGGGGTCAAGGGGGTAACCGTTATGGTCACCGGCCATAACGCCTATGGCCTGCTTCGCTCGGAAATGGGCATCCACCGCCTGGTTCGCATCTCTCCCTTTGATGCGGGAGGCAGACGCCACACCTCTTTTGCCTCGGTGTTTATCTTTCCAGAGCTGGACGACAGCATCCAGGTGGACATCAACGACAAGGATTTGCGGATAGACACCTACCGGGCCAGTGGAGCAGGAGGCCAGCACATCAACAAGACCAGCTCGGCTATCCGCATCACCCATCTACCCACCGGCATCGTGGTTCAGTGCCAGAACGAACGGAGCCAGCACCGCAACAAGGACACGGCCATGAAGATGCTCAAGGCTCGGCTGTACGACCGGGAGCGGGCGGCGCAGAAGGAACAGCACCAGGATATTGCCGGTGAGAAAAAGGAGATCGCCTGGGGCAGCCAGATTCGTTCCTATGTGATGCAGCCCTACCGGTTGATCAAGGACCACCGCACCAATTTTGAGGTGGGCAATGTGGACAGCACCCTGGACGGAAACCTTGACCCATTCATCAAGGCCTATCTCTTATGGCAGAGATAGACCCCCTCCAGTGCGCAAAATGCGGGGCCTGCACCGTGGTCTGTCCAGTCTTTCAAGTCACGGGCCGGGAATCTTGCTCAGCCCGTGGCAGACTGCACTTGTTAGAACGACTTGATCCAGCCTTAGCCTCGACCGCCTACGCGGAGATTCTTTCCCAATGTCTGCTTTGCGGGGCCTGCGGATCAGTCTGTTCAAGAGGGCTCGATCCGCCCACCCGCTTTATTGCCGCCCGGAAAAAATTGAGGAAGATTACGGGCCGTCAGGTTGTATTAAGAGCCATTACTCAGACGACCCTGAATAATCCAGCCCTGTTGGCGGCGATCGCCAGCTTCGGCAGATTCCTGCTGGACCAACTGCCAGCCGACAGTGGCCTGCGTTTACACCTTGGCTTACCATCTAAAGATTTGGCCCTCCACCCTGCCCCCCCTGCAATCCAGGTGCAGAAATCCACGCCCCCGGCCTTGACTTATTTCCCTGGTTGTTACGCCACCCATCTGCACCGGCAAATCGGCACGGCAACTGAACGGATAGCCACAGCCTTCACCGGCAATCATCCGCTCAGACCAAAACAACAATGCTGTTGTGGACTTGCCGCAAAAAATTCCGGAGATACCGCCAACGCCAGACATCTTGCCAGACAGAACATCCTGGCCTTTACCGGAAACAGCCTGCCCATTCTGACTTCCTGCTCCTCCTGTTACAGTCACTTATGCCGCTATCCTGAACTGTTTGCAGATGATCCAGAATGGCAAAAAAAAGCCCAAGCCTTTGCCGGACGACTCCTTGAATTTTCAACCTTTGTGGCACAAGCCATGAGTACCGCGCCGACTTTACCTTTTGTAGCTCCAAAAACGGCCCGTACCGTGGTTTACCATGACCCTTGTCACCTGAGATTTCAGGCCAGGATAACCAGCCCACCCCGCAAGATCATCCAGACCATTCCCGGTCTGCATCTGGCCGAACTCCCCAACGGAGCTCAATGCTGCGGTCAGGGCGGCTTGTTTCATCTGGCCCAACCGGAGCTGACAGAAAAAATCAGAGACCATTTGTTAGAGCAAATAAAACAGGTCGCCCCCGACCTGGTGACCACTACCTGCTCTGGCTGTCTCATCCATATCCAGCAGGGCCTGAGCCATGACCCAACACAACCAGATGTTAGACACCTGGCCCTTGTTTTGGCAGAGTTTCTCTGACCTGAATGCAAACCGAAATTTTACAACTATTCTCCTGCTGCTTCTTGCGTAATTTTTTCAGGCATTATAATGTATTCGTCTGACAGGTTGTCAACTCAGAGAGATTGCCGGAGGAGTACCTTCGGCTGCCTTATTTTTCTTAACCACAATGAGGAGAACCAACAATGGTCTTTATTTTTCGACATTTTTTCAGATGTTTATCCATAATTTGCGCGGCACTGCTTCTATCCTCCCCCTGCCAGGCCGGAGTTGACTGGGAGATAAGCAACACTCTTAAGACCCCGAATACACCCTTGGACATTGCCGCTTCGCTGGACGGCAAATGGACCTTTGTCCTGACCGAGGGCGGCAAGCTCCTTATTTATTCCGCCAAGGGTACTTTGGAAGAGACCATTGCCGTTGACCCGACCATGAGCCAAATAGCCTCTTCCGGCCTGCAAGGGGCCAACCTCCCCGACCGCATCTATCTGGCCAGCAGCAAAAACAAAACCATCCAGACCATCACCCTGGATTTTTCCGTGCAGATCAACATTCAGGGCGCTCCATTTCTTGGGCCGGAAAACGCCCCAGTCACCATTGTTGAATTCAGCGATTTCGAGTGCCCTTATTGCGGCACAGTAGGAACCTTGATGGAAGAGGTTCTGGCCAAACATCCTAAAGACGTCAAAGTTGTTTTTAAACATTTTCCTCTTAACATGCACAAACAAGCCCAATCTGCCGCCCTTGCCTCCATGGCCGCCCACCGTCAGGGCAAGTTCTGGGCCTATCACGATCTACTTTTTGAAAACCAGAAAACTCTTTCCGAGGCAAAATATACAGAGCTTGCCAAAAAGCTTGGGCTTGATCTGGAAAAATTCAACAAGGAGTATAAAGCGCCAACCAACCAGCAGGCTCTTGCCCGCGATATATATGACGCTCAGCTGGCCGGAGTGCGAAGTACCCCGACCATCTTTGTTAATGGCCGTCTGCTGAAGGAACGTAACATCAAAGATCTGGAAAGGCTGATCGGCCAGGAAATGGGCAAACGTAACAAGGGAGGGCCCCAACGTTGAGCAAACGTGAAATCATTCTGGCCGACAATAACATTGCCCTGCTCGTCTACGGAGCCCTAAACAGTAACCTTGCCGCCATCGAAACTGGAGCAAAGGTCAGCATCCAGGTCAAGGGCAGTCAGCTCATTATAAATGGACCGAAACACGAGGTTGAGCTGGCGGTTTCGCTCATCGACAAACTCCAGGAGCTGATTCGCGCCGGCTATCCGGTGTATCCTGCGGATGTTGCTTACGCCTTGCGCATCCTTCAGGCCTCGCCCAAGGCAAACCTCAAGGAAATCTTTCTCGACAAGGTCTACATCACCGCCGAGCAAAAGGTGATCGCTCCCAAGAGCATCAACCAGAAACTTTACATCGACAGCATCCGCACCAACGATATTGTTTTCGGCATCGGCCCGGCTGGCACCGGGAAAACCTATCTTGCCGTGGCTATGGCTGTCTCCGCTTTTGTCAACAAGCAGGTCCGCTCCATCATACTGACCCGCCCGGCGATAGAGGCCGGTGAACGCATGGGCTTTCTCCCCGGCGATCTTGTCCAGAAGATCAACCCCTACCTTCGTCCTCTGCACGAGGCCTTAAACGCCATGCTGGGCCGAGGCAAGGTTGCCGACCTGATCGAAGAAGGCCTGATCGAAATCGCGCCCCTGGCCTTCATGCGGGGGAGGACGCTCAACAATGCCTTTGTCATTCTGGACGAGGCCCAGAACACCACTCACGAGCAGATGAAGATGTTCCTTACCCGGATAGGCTTAAACTCCAAGGCGGTAATCACCGGGGACGTAACGCAGATAGACCTGCCGGAAGACAAACAGTCCGGTCTTGTCGAGGCCGCCCGCATCCTGCAAAACATCGAGGGCATCGCTCTTAATCATTTCTCCGAAGAGGACGTGATCCGGCACCGGCTGGTACAGGAAATCATCCGTGCTTACGCCGCCAAGGAAAACCCTCAGCCCCGCCACACAGCTGTCAGGAAACAGTGACCTTTCATGCCCGTACTTATCACCAGCCAAACGATTTTCCCCCCGAACATCTGCCTGAAACAACTCCGGCAGCGGGCCGAAAAGCTGCTGACCCTCTGTGATCGCAAGCAGAGCGAACTTAGCATCCTGCTGGTTGACGACCATAATATGGCGCAGCTCAACAAGCAATACCGTAAAAAATCAGGGCCTACCAACGTCCTGGCCTTTGCCATGCAGGAAGGAGGAGGGGAGCATCTGCCAACAGAGCTTCTCGGCGATGTCATCATCTCACTGGACACTGCGACCCGTGAAGCCATCAGCGACCAGGTGACCATGCACCAAAGGGTGACGATCCTTTTGATTCACGGACTATTGCACTTGCTGGGCTACGATCACGAACGCTCCCGCGCCGAGGCCAAGGCCATGGTCGAGCGCGAAACACTGCTTTTACATCAGTTAACAAGCGAAGAAAGGAGAGAGAAAATGGTCAGCCTTGCCATCAATGTCGATCATGTCGCCACCTTGCGTCAGGCCCGCGGCATTACCGAACCAGACCCGGTGCTGGCCGCAGGCATCTGCGAACTGGCAGGAGCCCAGGGGATTGTCGTCCATCTCCGGGAAGATCGTCGCCATATCCAGGACCGGGATCTGCGCCTGCTCAGGCAGACGGTGAAAACCAAGCTCAATCTGGAGATGGGGGCAAACGAGGAGATCATCGCCATAGCGCTGGAGATCAAGCCGGACATGATCACCCTGGTGCCAGAAAAACGCCGGGAGCTTACCACCGAAGGCGGGCTAAATGTTGCCGGACAAAAGAAGAGGCTGAAAGAAGTCATCGCCCGGACGGGCAAGGCTGGCATCCCGGTAAGCCTGTTCATCGACCCCGACTCCAGGCAGATCAGTGCGGCCCACCAAGTGGGGGCGGCCTTTATCGAGATCCATACCGGCCGCTATTGCGACGCAACAACAGAACAGACGCGAGACCACGAATTTGCCCTCATCGCCACCGCGGCGGAAGAGGCCTATGAAATGGGTCTGCGGGTAAATGCCGGACATGGCCTCAATTATCTTAACACCAGCCGGGTAGCCAGCCTGGGCATCCTCGAAGAACTTAACATCGGCCATGCGGTTATGGCTCGGGCGATCTACGTTGGCCTTGATCAGGCGGTGCGGGAAATGCTGGCCCTGCTACCTTCCAAGTGACGTGACCATCCACGCCCAATCAATCAATCTTCCCGGTTTCAACGAAACCAGCCAACCGTTTCTTCCCCAATAGCCAGACCGCCACAATACTAACTTCATAGAGCACAATGAGGGGGAAAGCCATGAGGCATTGATTGATCACGTCCGGAGTAGGGGTCAGGATGGCGGCGATAACAAAGGATAGCAGAATGGCATACTTGCGGTGCCTGTTCAGGAAAGAGGCGTTTACTACACCCATTTTGGCCAGCAACACCATGAAAATGGGAAGTTCAAAAATAACGCCAAAGGCAATGAGCAGGCGCAGACAGAGGGAAAAATATTCCCGTACCGTAGGCATGGGACTTAAAAAATCGTTGGAATAACCAAGCAGAAACTTAAACGCCGGAGGGAATACAACGAAATAGCCAAAGGCAGCCCCCCCAAAAAAGAAAAGCGAAGAGAGCAGGGTGAAAGGCATAATCACCCTTTTTTCGTGTTGATAAAGACCTGGGGCGATAAAGCGCCAAAGCTGGTAAAAGATCACCGGGCTGGCCAGGAGAAGTCCTGTAACCATGGAAAGCTTTAGATAAAAAAAAACCCTTCCTGATATGAGGTAAAAATCAGGCTGGAGCCTTCAGGCATGACCTCATACAGAGGTTTAAAAAGCAACCGCCCCAGCTCTTTGCTCCAGGAATAGGACACGGCAAATCCTGCCACCGTGGCAAGCACTGAATAGATCAGACACTTGCGCAATTCTCTCAGATGTTCCGTAAGGCCCTGTTTCTGAAAATCATCCATCCCCATAACCGTTTCGTTTGAGACTCTTGCAAGAGTCTCGTTTTATAAGCTACACTCCCTGATTTAACTCGACATTCATCACTGTCGCATTCAGGGCATCCTTAATTTGCATATTCAATTTCCACAGCGGGGTAATCTTGCGGATCCTTTTCGGCGGCAGCAGATCCCACAAAATCTTTCGATCAGCATAGCCGCCTGGATTACGCAAGACAATCCCCTCCTCAGTTATAAAGCCGTTAAGACGAATATCCCAGACGGCGCGCTCTATTTCCCGGGCAAGAATCTGCTCCTTCTCTCCCAGGCCGTAGGCCTCTGCTTCCTGGGTAAGTCCATGCGACTCAGCAAGGATAGCGACTGCAAGGTCAAAAAAACCCTTGCCCTCACCAACAAAATATCCAGCCGTATCCACGGCCTGACAATCGGTGATCAGCAAGCCGACCGGTTTCCGGTAAAGCTCCTCCACCGCAACGCGGCGACCATATTGAGCCAAACCCTTATAACCAACGGCATAGCCCAAATGCTTAAAGGGTATTTCATACGGTAACAAAAGATAGAACCCCTCTTTCAGACCAGGGGCGGGCACCAACAATTCCTTGCCGTCGTTGAGGGCGTTGATCCTGACCTGTTGCAATCTTGCGGTCGGGCCAACAAATATCCTCTTGGCATCCCGATACCTCTCAAGGCGTCGCACCAGTTCCGCAGATTTACCGGCAGCTTCTCCCACCGCTACCTCAGGAAAAGCAATCCTTACCTCGTCTTTAGCAATCATAACAAATATCCGTGGTGAAGGCGGCAATAGTGTCGACGACCGACATGCGGCTTTTGGCAATTTCAACAATCATGGTCCCAAGCTGCTTATTTCATCATAAAAAAAGCCGCCAGGCAAGTTCCTGTCGGCTTTTTTTATGATAGAATAACCAGTTTTATGAGCTGGCCTTCTTCTTGTGCCCAGTCAACATGGCATATTGAACATGTTTGCCTGCCATGTTCTCCTGTTTTACCTGTGAAACCTGCACGCTGGCGGAGGTATTCTCCGGCAGCAATGCAGCTATCTCCTGTTTGGCAAAGCCATGCTCAACCAAGGTAGCAACATCCTCCCACATAGAGGCGCTGCCAAGCAAAGAAACAATAATCGCCTGGCCACCCCGCTGGAATTTACCGACATAGGTTTTCCCAGCCGCGTCCGTGTAACCGGTTTTTCCACCAACTGCGCCATCCAGAGTCCATAATGCCTTATTGTGACTGCGCAGAACCATGCCATCACTGGTGCGCACCTGGGTAGTAGCCATGCGCTCGGCAAAATCAGGATTATGCATGGCCCGGTTAAAGACCTTGGCCAAATCACTAGCCGTAGTCTGCTGGCCAGGTCTGGTCAAACCATTGGCACTCTTGCAGATAGTATTTTGTGCACCAAGAGACTGGGCCTTTTTTGTCATCAATCGGGCAAAAGCCTGCTCGGAACCGGCAAGTTTTTCCGCCAAAGCTACGCTGGCATCATTTGCCGACGCAAGTAGAACGGCATTAATCAAATCGGCTGCCTTATAGAAAACGCCCTTTTTCAGATGAATCTTCGAGGCCGGCATGTTTGCGGCATAAGCACTGGTTTTCACCATCTCCTTGCCATTAAGATTCTCAACGGCAATAAGTCCGGTAAGGATCTTGATGGTACTGGCAGGCTGACCAGGCCGATCAGCACTGCGGTCATACAAGACCTTCCCTGTTTTGGCATCCATGATATAAGCACTGCGACAGGTAAGTTTTCCCTTCAACTCGGAAGAGACCTCTGTTGCGACAACATGTTGTGGCTTCGGGTGCGGTTCGGCCAGATTGCGTTTCAACTTTTCCAAAGAAACACGTGTCGCTTCTGTAGCTCTTTTCTGCTTTTTCGCTATCTTCTTTTGTTTTTTCGCTATCTTGCCTTGGACAGAGGTGGACTTGGGCAACGAACGCAGGGCAAGATACTTAGCGTCTATAGACCTTATCTGCTTTTTTACTATCTTCTTTTGTTTTTTCGCTATCCTGCCCTGAACAGAGGTAGACTTATGCAACGAAGACGAAGAAACAGTCTTTGTCTTTTTTACCTGTGTCTGCGCACCGGCCGGGGCAACAAGCGAAAAAATAAGTAAGGTAACAAAGAAAAGCCGTCGGCAGGAAAAATAACCCATAGTGTATCTACCTTCAGGTTGAATTTTTTTCAGAAAAAGGCTTATAATTTCAAAAGATTAGATATATATTGAACTGTAATTTATAGTTGCTTTAAAAAGCAAGTTTTTTTTTAGGTTGTTGTCCTATCTTATTGATTTGTTGTTTTTTAACCCACAAAAAAATATAATCACCATGAGAAATCAAGAATGCCATCCCCATCGATTCAATGTCTAACTTTTACCTGCAAGGAAATAAGCGGCCAGGTTATTTGCCTCGACAATCTCCCCATTCATCTCACCTTCTCCCCGCAAAGACATGTGATAGCAAAACAGTGGCTCCAGAAATACCTTGGCGCCACACATATAACGGACAACACCGATCGCCATTATTTTACTGATCTTATCGGAGAATTTTTAGCTGGTCACCACCAAAATTTTCCGCCACAGGCAAAATCTCCATTTGTGGAGAAGGGCAGCAATTTTCAAAGACGGGTCTGGGATTGTATTGCCGAAATTCCTTATGGAGAAACAAAAACCTACGGGGAGTTGGCCAAAGCCATAGACCACCCGGGCGCTGCCAGGGCGGTGGGGCAGGCCTGCAACGCCAATCCACTGGCTCTTATTGTGCCCTGTCATCGGGTGATAGGTTCCAACGGGTTGGGAGGGTTTGCCGGTGGGGACACCATCAAGAAAATATTACTTCTTCTGGAACAGAATACCATGAGACAGAAATCCAGCTACCAACTGAAATCATAACGTAACTGATCACAGGGTAAACGACCAAGTTTCGCGCCGTATCCCAACTGTAAGCGATTGCAGGGTGCGGCAGATGCGCGACAGAGGCCTGAGAGCTATACACATGGTATGTGAACAGGCCGATAACAAAGCAGATGTCGTGCCCTGTGATCGCTTACATCATAACAGCTACAGCATCTTCATAACCTCAGCGGGAATATCAAGCAGCGGCACGACCTTGTCCACTCCTCCGGCAGCTATGGCTTCCTTGGGCATCCCAAAAAC
>Ga0208863_1000672_pt1 | contig 28362 bp, 27 predicted proteins | sample RifOxyD3_FD_184040 | JGI IMG/M metagenome (GOLD analysis project Ga0208863, IMG submission 184040) | Soil microbial communities from Rifle, Colorado - Rifle Oxygen_injection D3 (SPAdes) | ecosystem: Environmental > Terrestrial > Deep subsurface > Rock core/Sediment | place: Rifle, Colorado...
AAGCTGTTTTAGGAAATAAAATAGATTATTACAAAATTATCAAAACAGAAAAACCAGATGTAATAGCTCTTGGTTATGACCAACAAAATTTTATTGATAAATTAGAAGAAAAAATCAAAGAATTTAGATTGAATACAAAAGTTGTTCGGTTGAAATCTTACAAACCAGAAAAACATAAGTCTGGAAAGATAAGACAAAAAATAAGTAAGATGTGAGGAGTGACTTACGACCGGATGAAGTAAGTGAATTATAGAAAAATTTTCAGAATCAATTAACGTAAATTTTTTTAAATAAGTACGTGATGAGAAAGATCTCTCACTCCGTTCGAGATAAATTTATCCTATGCCAGAAGAAAAAAGAAAAATATTAATAGCTACTACCAATGAAGGTAAGTTCAGAGAAATGAAAAAATTTTTGGCAGATTTGCCATTTGATTTTTTGTCTCTAGCTGAATTACCCGAAAAAATAGCAGAGCCAGAAGAAACAGAAAGCACTATAGAAGCCAATGCCGTGCTTAAAGCCAAATACTACGCTGAAAAAACAGGCCTAATGAGTATTGCTGACGATGGTGGAATTTTTGTTGAAGCTTTGGACGGTTGGCCTGGAGTAATTAGTGCTCGAGTAGGTGCTGATGCTGATGAACGTATAAATATTTTACTAGAAAAATTAAAAGATGTTCCAATAGAAAAAAGACAAGCAGAATTCAAATCTTGTCTTGTTTGTTATGACCCGCAACAAAAAAGTTTTTTTTCTAATACTGGAATAAGAGAAGGATTGGTATTGGAAAAACGTGTAGACACAGAGACTGCTTGGGGATATGATCCAATATTTTATTTGAAAGATTTAGGAAAAACTTATGCAGAATTAACACCAAATGAAAAAAATGCTACCAGTCACCGTGGCAAAGCTTTGATAAAAATAAAATATTATTTACAAAATCAGTATGGTGTCAAACATATTGTGGTACCTTTAGCTATTATTATTGAAAAAGGTAAAATTCTCATGTCCAAAAGAAATGATCCACACCGACTGGAATTCCACAACAAGTGGGAATTTCCAGGTGGCAGTATGGAACTTGGTGAAACTTTTGAAACCAACGTAACAAGAGAAACTCTGGAAGAAGTAGGCTATGTTGTAGAAGTAGTCAGACAACTCAGTAAAATATATGTAGAAGCTCAAATAGATTCAGTTGTAAAATATCAAGTATACCTTGTACCAATGCTTTGCAAAGTTATTTCCAATACTAATGAAATATCTGACGCTGAAACTTTGGGAGTTGAATGGTTTGATTTGGAAAAAGCAGGGGACGAAAATATGATTGGAGCCAATAATAAGTTATATCAAGAAATTTTACCGGAATTGATTGAGTATACTAAGTTAATGTCATCCTGAGTCGAGAATACGACGAGGGATCTGTAGACCCTGATGATTTAGATTAATTTAAAAACATTTTTTAGAATCAATTAACAATAAATTCCCTGAGCGGAGCGATGGGTCTGTGGACTCTGTGAACTGTGAATTTTAAAAAGTCTTTTAGAATCAATTAACGATTTATTAAACAAACATATTAAATTTTAAGAAAGATCCTACGCCGTGCTCCGCCGGCTCAGGATGACAAAAAACTATATGCTCGACATAAAATTCATTCGCGAAAATAGCGAACTCATAAAACAAAATTGTGTAAATAGAAGAGTCAAAATAAATATTGACAGTCTTCTTGATTTGGACAAACAAAAAAGAGAAAAAATGACAGAAATAGAAGAACTTCGTGCCAAAAGAAATACTGGTTCAAAAGGTAAACCAACAGATGAAGAAATAAAACAAATGCGTGAAGTAGGGGAGAAAATAAAATCTCTGGAAGAAGAATTGAAAACTATTGAAGAAAGTTATTTAGACCTAATGCTTCAAGTACCAAACCTTACTCATCCACAAAGTCCAATTGGTGGTGAAGAAGATTTTGTCACAGTCGAAGAACGGGGCACTATCCCAAATTTTGATTTTCCTGCTAAAGATCATGAAGAATTGATGTTGAATTTAGATTTGATAGATTTTGAACGTGGTGCCAAAGTCACTGGTAGTAAATTTTACTTTGTAAAAAATGACATGGTAAGACTAAACCAAGCTATGCTAAATTATGGCATGGATATTTTGGCAAAACACGGTTACAATCTTGTAGAAACTCCAGATTTGGCTAAACATGAAATCTTGCTTGGTGCTGGTTTCAATCCTCGCGGTTCAGAAAAACAAATTTATAATATTGATGATGAAGGTTTGAGTTTAGTTGGTACTGCTGAGATTACCATGCTTGGCTACCACGCTGATGAAGTTTTGGATTTGAGTTCTGGACCAAAAAAATATGCTGCAATGTCTCATTGTTTCCGTACCGAAGCTGGCGCTTATGGTCGTACAAGTAAAGGTCTTTATCGTGTACATCAATTCACCAAACTTGAAATGTTTATCTTCTGTAAACCAGAAGAAAGTGAAGCTCTTCATCAAGAATTATTAAGTATTGAAAAAGAAATCTGTGATGGTCTAGAAATCCCTTATCGTGTGATTGATATTCCTACAGGAGATCTGGGTGGTCCAGCTTACCGCAAATATGATTTGGAAGCTTGGATGACTATGAAAGCTGAAGATGAAGCAAAAGGTGGTTATGGTGAAATCACTAGTACCAGTAATTGTACAGATTATCAAGCAAGAAGACTAAATATCAAATACAAAACGCAAGAAGGCAAAAATGAATTTGTGCATACGCTAAATGGTACTGCTGTAGTATTAAGTCGTTTTCCTATTGCCGTATTAGAAAATAATCAACAAGCTGATGGTAGTATTAGAGTACCAAAGGTTTTGCAAGGGTTTATGGGGAAAGAAGTGATTGGCACATAACACGAGACACGTATCGCGTAACAAATTTTATTATGAAAAAATTCCTTAAAATAAGTATAGTGATAATAATATGTTTGGTTATATTAATAATTTTTTGGTCTTATATTTCATATTTAAAAAATAAAAATTTGTATAAAGGGAATAAAAATCTTATAACAAATGAATGGTGTGATTATGGTTTCGATTACAAAAATAAAGAATGTTGTGATGAAGATGATTATTCATGTGAAATATGTACTTGGAAAGATTATGATTGTAGTGATTTTGATACACAAGAACAAGCCCAAAATATTTATGAGACATGCAAAGACTTTTATATATCAGAAGTAGACATTCATAATTTAGATAATGACAGTGATGGAATAGCCTGCGAATTACTTAATAAATAATAATAAACATATACTATGAAAAAAGTTGAAGGGCTAAAAATGTCAGGTGAAAAAATAATTATCAATGTTGATGATTTACATTTTAGACCATCAATTTATGCTATCATAATTAAAAATAATCAATTATTAATGACAAAGTTTGGTGAGTATGGTTATTTTTTGCCAGGTGGTGGAATTGATCTTGGTGAAAATCACATAGATACTTTGATAAGAGAACTAAAAGAAGAAACTGGTTATACTGTTAAGGTTGGCGATTTACTTGATATACAGACAGCTTTTGTCAAATCACCTGTAAAAGAAAAATACAGTCATACTATAAAAATATTTTATAAAGCTGAAATAATATCTGAAAATCCAGAAGATATAATATTAACTGAGTCGGAAAATATTCTAAATTTTACTCAAGAATGGGTAGATTTATCTGAAGTTGAAAATCTAAAAATGGCAGGGGACGATGGTAAATTACTTGAAATAGTAAAAAATTGTATTAAAAAATAATATGAATAAAACAGTTTTAGGACAAGATAAAGACGGAAATAAAATAGAAATGAATATTTCTGATTTGAGTTGGAGAATTTCTGTTTATGGTATAGTAATAAAAGATGAAAAAATCTTAATGATAAGCCAAAATTTCGGATACTCTTTACCAGGTGGGGGAATAGACTTAGGAGAAACAATAGATAATGCGATAAGGAGAGAAGTACTAGATGAAACAGGATATAATGTACAAATAAAGAAAATTATTGATGTACAAACTAGTTTTTTCAGACATCCTTCATTTAACAAAGATGTTCATGCTATCAGAATATTTTTCAGTTGTGAAATAGAAAGTGGCGAATTGAATGAAAATCCAGATTTAACACCGGCTGAAAAATCCTGGAATTCCAAACCTGAATGGGTTGAACTTTCAGAATTAGAAAATATCAAAATAGGTGATAGTGCTGATTTAGTTTCTATTATAAAAAAATCAATAAAATAAATTCATTATTATCCGTAAATCCGTATTATCAGTATATACGAATTATGAAAACTAAACCAAAACTAATAATCCTCCCCGGTTGGAACGGATCAAAACAAACTTGGTCTGATTTTGTATCTTTGGCTCTAAGCGATTTTGAAGTAGAAGTGGTAGAACTACCATGTTTTGGCGCAGAACCTTGTCCTAGCTCAATCTGGGGTGTGGAGGAGTACTCACAGTTTGTCAAAGACAAAATCATTAGTCTCAAACGAGAAGGACAAACTATAATTTTGCTTGGTCATAGCTTTGGTGGACAAGTAGCTACTTATTTACTAGCTCACGAATCAAACATTATTGATAAATTAATTTTGAGTGGAGCAGCTGTTTATCGTCGACCAGAAAGTATTAGAAACAAAATCTTTAAATTTATTGCCAAAAGTGGTAAAATAGTATTTAGTTTACCAGGGCTAAATAAGCTTGCTGGTTTTATGCGTAAATTACTTTACAAATCAGCTGGAACAGGGGATTACAACAAGACTGATGGAATTAAACGTGATATTTTCCTCAAAGTTACTAAACAAGATGTTAGCGATTTTTTACCAGCAATAAAAATCCCAACTTTAGTGGTTTGGGGAGATAAAGATACTTTTGTGTCTGTCAAAGATGCAACACTCATTGCTGAAAATATTGTAAGTGCAAAATTAGAAATAATAAAAAATGGCACCCATGGTCTACACCTTTGGAAAAAAGAAGAACTTTTGAATATTATAAAATCATTTTCAAAAATATAGTTTTAAAATTACAAAATTAAAAAATTAAAAAATTTTATTAGAAATTAGGAATTAGATATTAGAAATTTTAACAATATGAATCTCTTAGATTTATCAATTATTTTCTTTTGGTTTATCAGCATGAGCAATGAATATATTCAGTTTGCTTATTTTTGGCAACTAAAAGAATATCGTTGGGATAGATTCTTGGATTTACTTCGTACTTCCGAAGGTAAGAGAATTATTTTTCGTTATGATTTTTTTTACAAAATGCCACTTGTTTTGGTAGTATTTTTTTGGAATCAAAGCTATTTTTTGGTGATTGAGTGGGCAGTTTTTCTAATATACTTTTTGGACTTTTTGTATCTTTTAGCCAAAATTGTTCTAAAAAAACCTCTCAAAAAACCAAAATTTAGTTTGAAAATAATTTTGTTAATTTTCTCTTCATTATTAATTGAAATTGCTTTTTATCTAAGAACAGAAGATATTAGGACTATCGCTGCTTTTAGTTTCTTACGTTTTGTGACTATTACTATTTTAGTACATTTACTCAATATTGCTTCCCAATTTGCCAAAGATCATTTTGCTAGAATGGCTAGAAAGAAATTGCAAAAATTAAAAAATTTACGCGTGATAGGTATCACAGGTAGTTATGGCAAAACTAGCACCAAAGAAATATTATCACAATTGCTTTCTCACAAATTCAAAGTAGTAAAAACTCCTAAAAATATTAATACAGATATTGGTATCAGCCGATTTATTTTGCAAACCAATTTCAAAGATTATGATTTTTTCGTGGTTGAAATGGGAGCTTACAAAATAGGGGAGATTGAAAGAATTTGTGACATAGTCAAACCAGAAATTGGTATCTTGACAGCTATCAGTCCTCAACATTTGAGCCTTTTTGGATCTATTGAAAATATCCAAACAGCCAAATATGAACTTTTAAGATACTTACCAAAGAAAGGTCTCGCTATTACCAACTCAGACAACAAATATTGTCGAGAATTTTTGGGAGAACTAAAATGTAAAGTTTTGACTTTTGGCTTAGAAGAAGAATTCAAACCAAATTGTTTGATAGAAGACATGAAAGAAACTGAAGAAGGAATAATATGTAAATTTACAAGAAATCTTGATGGACAAAAAATGGATATAGAATTACAAACCAAGCTTTTTTGTGATTATAATATCTCAAATCTACAACCAAGTTTACTTACAGCAAACTACTTAGGTTTTGATAATGAAGAAATGAAAGAAGCGCTAAAGCACGTTGTAAGTCCTGACAACGCTTTGAAAATACAAAAATATGGGGAAGCTATTATTTTAAATGATTCTTATAATTCCAATCCAGATGGTTTTCGTGTAGCTATAAATAATCTAACTAAATATTCTCACCAATACAAAAAAATAGTTATTACCAGAGGTATTTTGGAATTAGGTGAACTTAGTGATGAAATACACGAACAAATTGGTGGTGAAATTGCTTTTGTAGCTGATGAACTGGTTATCATAGCACCAGATTTTGTAGAGCCTTTAAAAAAAGGAGTTGGTACCAAATATCAAACTAATGTAATTACAGAGTTCAATTATAAAGAACTTTTAAATTACATCCAAAAATTAAAAAATCAAAAAGCTGTAATTCTACTAGAAAACAGAATGCCACAAATTGTAAAAGAAGAAGTAGAAAAGAATACTTAAAAAATTTATGATTTTTACCGGATTTCATCCTAACATTTATAAAAAAGACGTAAGTATTGCTTGCTCTTATTTACTTTTGCCTTGGAAGTGGTTTAGCTTGCGTGAAGGAAAAGATATCGTCAAAGTAGAGGAGCATCTACAAAACTATTTTCAAACCAAATACGCTATTACTTTTGATAGTGGGCGTACGGCTTTGCAAAAAACATTGGAAGCCTTGAATTTGAAACACGATGATGAAGTTTTGGTACAAGCTTATACTTGTATGGTGGTGAGTAATGCCATCAACTGGTCACATGCTAAAGCTGTTTATATTGACATCAATCAAGATTTCAACATGAATCCAGAAGATTTACAAAAAAAAATAACAAAAAAATCAAAAGTATTAATTATCCAACATACTTTTGGCAAACCAGCCGACTTGGAACAATTGTTAAAAATTGCTAAACAAAATAATCTAGTAATAATAGAAGATTGTGCTCATGCTTTTGGAGTTATGTATAAAGGTAAAAAACTTGGAACTTTTGGTCATATTGCTATGTTTAGTTTTGGTAGTGACAAAGTATTGTCTTCTTCTCGTGGTGGAGCTATCATTACCAACCATGAAAAATTGGCTGAAAAACTAATGGACATAAACAAAAAACTACCCAAGACAAAGTTATTAAAAATAAAACAAAACTTGTTGAACTTTCCCATATTTTATTTTGGCAAAAAAATGTATGATATCAAGATTGGAAAAATTTTGTTAGCTCTATCTAAAAAACTAAATCTATCAGCCAAAATAATGTACCAACAAGAAAAAGAGGGGAGAAGAGTGGACTTTTATCCAAGTAGATTCCCAAATGCTTTGGCTAGTATTTTGCTTCATCAATTAAAAAAAGTAGATGAAATAAACAAACACAGACAAGAAATAGCGCAAATTTATAATAATATTCTCGATAGTAAAAAAATGATAAAACCAGAGATGACCAAAGACAATATATTTTTACGCTACACAATATTGACTGACAAAAATAAATCCTTACAAGAAATAGCAAAAAAAGAAAAAATAATTTTGGGAAATTGGTACGATACTGTTATTGCTCCCAAAGATATTGATTTGAAAATGTCAGGTTATATCTTAGGCAGTTGTCCCAAAGCAGAAGAATTGGCAAATTTATCTTTGAATCTACCAACAAATAAGGATATAACTTTTACCCAAGCTAAAATGATAGCAAATCTCATAAATAATAATCTATGATAAAGGAAATTTTACAAAAAAATGATTGGACAAAAAAGCCAGAATTTTTGCAATCTTGGGAATATGGTGACTTTCTAAAATCTACTGGCAGAACGGTCGTTCGCTATGAAGTAGAAAACTCAAATACAAAACAACAATTCCAAGGTGTAGTAACCAAAATGCCTTTGGGCTTGAAATTTCTTTACGTACCAAGAGTCGAGCTATCAGAAGAATCAATAAAAGAAATAAACAAATTTTTACAAAAAGAATCTTATACTTTTTGGCGTTTGGAATTAATAAATGAAATAAAAATGGATAATCTAAAATCCGTGCAGATAAAAAATAGACAACCTCAACACACTTGGATTCTTGATTTGGATAAAACAGAAGAAGAACTTTTGACACAAATGCACGCCAAAACTCGTTACAATATAAATCTTTCTAATAGAAAAGGCGTAATTTGTAAAATGGAAAAAGATATCGAAAAATATTGGAAACTAAATGAAATGACTACAGAAAGAAACAACATAAAAAGTCATGACAAAGCTTACATAAAAAAATTGTTGGAATTAGAAAATGTTTACCAACTCACGACTTACTTTGAAAACGAAGTGCTCTCTTCTGCCATTGTTCTTAAGGAAGGTGAAACCATGTACTATTTATTTGGAGCTTCTTCCAACAGTCATAGAAATCTCATGGCACCGTACTTAAATCAATTTGAAATAATAAAGTTGGCCAAACAAAAAAATTGTTTGTTTTATGATTTTTGGGGAATAGCTCCACCAGCTGAAAAAGACAGTGCTGAAGCTGATTCACATCATTTATACAGTTGGCAAAAAAACAATTCACTTTCAGGAGTGGCTAAATTCAAGGCTGGCTTCAATGGACATCTCAAATCTTATCCTAAAGCCGTAGAAATAATTTTACAACCGTTCAAATATCAACTGTTTTCTTTTCTACAAAAGTTGCGAAAAAAAACTATCGTTGGTCATAGTAATCAAGAATAAAAAACTATGTACGAAATAAAAGAAATACAAAATAAATCCGATTGGGAAAAATTCTTGAGTCAAGAAGAATTTATCTTGATGAAACAATCTTACAAAAACGGTGAATTTCATAAATCAATGGGTGAGAACTATTGGTTGATAGGAGTCTATGAAAATTCCGAGCTTATTGCCGGTTCTTTGATTGTCAGTGTACACGCCAAAAGAGGAAATTTTTTGCTTGCTCCATACGGACCAATTATACGAAAAGATTACAAAAATGTTCTAAAAGAATTTGTAGAATTTCTAAAAAATAAAGCCAAAAAAGAAGGCTATGACTTTTTGAAATTTTCTCCTTTTATAGATGAAACACTAGAAAATAAAAATATTTATAAAGAAATAGGATTTAGAAAAGCACCTATACATATTTTAGCTGAGACATCTTGGCTATTAGATTTATCTTTTAGTGAAGAAGATCTCCTCAAAAACATGAACAAAAATCATAGAAACTTGATAAATAGATGCTTACGAGAAGGAGTAAAGGTTATTTTTTCCAAAGACAAAATAGCTTTGGATGATTTCAATAACATGTTGAATTATACAGCCGAAAAACATAACTTTGTAAGATTTTCAAGAAAATATATAGAACGAGAATTTTATTCTTTTGAAAAAGATAACGAAGTGACAGTGCTGAGATCTTATTTACCTAATGATAAAAAAGTGGATGCTTCGGCTGTTGTTTATTTTTATGGCAATTCAGCTGCTTATCGCCACGGTGCGTCACTCGTACAAAATAAAAAATTACCAACTTCATATTTGATTCAATGGGAAGCTATAAAAGAAGCCAAAAGAAGAGGATTAAAGTATTATAATTTTTGGGGAATTGCTCCAGAAGATGCTCCTCAAAGCCATCCTTTCAAAGGGATTACTCACTTCAAAAAAGGATTTGGAGGTTTTCAAAAAGATCTTTTGCCTGCACAAGACTATATTATCACTCCAAAGTATTGGCTAAATTGGTTGATAGAAACATTTAGAAGTAAGAAAAGAGGGTTTTAAGAGGATACGAACAAATAAAATAGTTTTCATAAGAAAAAGCCTGTGACAATCAAAAGAATAGTAAACCATCACAAATTACAAAGAAAGTTTAATAATAGAATAAAAAGTACCAAAAATTTTTTTAGTTCTTTTTTATGGCGCAAAAAAACCAGAAAAGATTTTTCCTGGAAGGGGAGAGAACTAGAAAATCCCTTTTTACACCAAGAAGAAAAAGACCACTTTTTCTTGAAAATATTGATAATAGTGTCAAGCATTACTGTCACATTGTCTATATTTATTTTTCACCCATTTTTTTCTATCAACAATGTAGAGGTCAATGGTTTGCAAAGAATAGACAAAAATGATTTACTAAATACGGTTAACGGTATTTTAAATTATCAAAAATTTGGCTTTATAAGTGGACGTAGTTATCTATTGGCAGACATAAACGAAATAAAAGAAATAATCAAAGAAAGATACCCTTTGGAAAAAATAATAGTTAAAAAAAGTTTTCCCAATAAGATCGATATCTTAATTCAAGAAAAAATTTCTACAGTAATTTATGACAATGGACAAGAGTATAGCTATGTTGATCTGAACGGAAAAGTAGTAGAATTGATGCGTAAAGTAAGTGACTATGAATGGAAGGATATTACCGAAAAAGTGACTACTACTACACCAGAAGGTGAGACTGTAACTACCACTATAATTATAGACAAGTTGCATGAGCCTGATATAACTAGTATAAAAAATGATTTAGGAACTTACCCTATAATCTATGACAAAAACAATACGCAGAAAGTAGGGATAAATGAAAAAGTACTCGATGATGTTCATGTAAAAGTACTCATAGATTGGTACAAATATCTAGATTCTAACCAAAATTTGCCCCTCAAGTATTTTATTTTTGAAAATAACACGCAAGATTTAATAATTAAAACTTACAAAGGTACTTACATAAAAACACGTTTTGATAGAGAAGTCAGCACACAAATAAATTTGATAGAAAATTTGTACAAAGAAAAAATAAAAAATCCAGAACAGTTTATAACTTATATTGACTTGAGATATAAAGATAGAATATACTGGAGATAATAATTAATATTGTATAAAAAAATATGAATATCATAAATCAAAAGTTGAATAAAACTCAATTTACAGATTATGTAAATAGCAAAGATTTTGGTTCAGAGCCAGCAAACAAATTAGTCATACATCATACTTGGAGTCCTACCAAGGCTCAATGGAAAGGACAAAACAGTATAAATGGTATGAAAAATTATTATGAAGGAAAAGGCTGGTCAGCCGGGCCTCATCTCTTTATTGCCGAAGACGGGATCTGGCTATTTTCTGATATGCGTTATGATGGTATTCATGCCGGTAGTGGCAATCACAGGAGTATTGGTATAGAAGTGGTAGGAGACTATGATAGAGAAGTCTGGAATGGTGAAACAAAGACTAATACTTTGCATGCTATAAAAACTTTACTAGAAAAATTAGATATTCCTGATTCTGAAATACATTTTCATCGTGATTATTCAACAAAAACTTGCCCAGGTACTGCCATTACCAAGGAATGGGTTAAAAGTGAATTAAATAAATATTGTCAACAAAGCAACAATAACATAACAGTTGCTTCAAACAACAACAATAATATGACTAACAATTCAGGAACAGTAAACGAGGGGGATTTAGTAAAGTCCCCAAATATTGCTACAGTGTATCTAATACAAAACAATACCAAAAGACCTATTCAAAATGAATTATCTTTTTGGCTTTTGACAGATTCTGATTTGACAAAAACAAAGATTGTAAACCAAGTAGTACTAGATACAATAACCACAGGAACAGAAATAAACGTCAATGATTTTGATCCAGCCTTGTTACGTGTTATCAAGCATATCAGTAAAATGTACAAAAATAATCCTACTTACGCCCAAAAACTTTTTTCCACAGTTTTGTAATCATTGACAATAATATAAATAAGAGCTTTAATATATAAGGTGTCTAAAAGCACCACCGGCGACCAGGAGCAGGGGAGATAGATATCTCTCCAACAAAGCTCCTGTCCGTCACATGCAACAAAACGGATCTTGATAATCCGTTTTTTGTTTATATATGTTTTTTAATTATAAAAACTAAAATATATAATCAGGAATAATTCTTGAGAATTGTTTTTTTCAAAAAAGGTAAAAGAAAGTAGAGAAGAGTAAAGACTTTAAATTATTAGATAAATAAGGTAATTAATGCAATGTCGCACAATGTACCTTATGCGACATACAGCTTGTTTAATAAACTTAATTTAAATTGTATCTAGCTTTATTTACCAATTAAAATGTGCACTTCTTTATCTATCTATACAAGCCTATAAACTACTAAAAAAAATTTTATATAATTAATACGTCAATCCATTTTATTTACAAAATGACTTATTGTATAAGTCCATAAAGCCCACGTACAGATCCAGACCCTACACTCCTCTTTTTGGCTAAGTTGAGCCACTATTCTCTATATTTTACGACACTACAAAAATGGCGTTCAAAAACCAAGGTATAGAGTATCGTCTTTTTTAATAACTTTTTACTATGAGTCTTATACCTTGCTCTGCAAACAAAAAATACAGTCGGCATACTACCTACAATCTACAAAACTTTTATTGAAATCAACAAAAAATATAAAAAATGTTTTTAAAATATGATTTAAGAAAATAAAAAATCAAAAAATTCCAAATTATAAATTACAAACAAAATAATTAAATAAACAAAAAATATTCTATAACTATAACTAAAAAAATAAATACAAAAAAAGGGGAATCAGACTCCCCTTTCAAAATATTGTTTTAAATTGACTACATATTGTGCGACACTAGCATCTTTTCTTTGAATTTTGTATAAGTATCTTTGAGAAGTTTTGCATCGTCTAATGCATTATGTTTGTGATACATGCTTTTATCTACTTCTAGCCACTTGAAGAAGTCCTCTACTCTCATTATTTCTGGATTAATACCAAAAGAAAATAATATTGAAGCAAAATCAATTGGTATCCAAAAAACAGGATGATCTTTGGGGTCGGTAAACAATCTATACCAATAGATACTATCGAACTGATTGACATACGCCATCAAAAAAGGCTTCTCTTCTCCCCTACCAATGAAGTCCCAAATTTGTTTGACGGCTTCCTCATGACTTACTTTATTGCCAGATAAATAAGGCACTACATTGTCTTTCACCCAAGGATGCACTGTCATCTCATTATAATTCAACTCCAAATAAAGTTCTTCGCCATTTTGTTTGACAAGCGCTATAGACATTATTTCACCTATTTCTGAGTCAATATTAGTGAATTCTGTATCAAAAAAAATAATGTTATCACTAAAAAATAAACCACTTTTATCAAATTCCATAAATCAGTAAATTAATAATCTTGAACTAAATAATTCAATGGATTGACAGGAATACCATTTTTACGAACTTCCAAATGTAAATGAGGACCTGTTGTAAAAGGACCAGCTCCAATAGTTCCAGGAGTAGCACCAGAGTAACCAATAATATCACCTCTTGTAACAAATTGATCAGACGATACAAGTATATTAGTCAAATGGCCATAAACAGTAGAAAAACCGTCTGAATGAACAATCATAACATAAGCATAACAACTGGATGTAGAACAAGTTCTCGCGCGAGCAATATAACCAGATGCAATGGCCTGCACAGCTGTACCATGAGCAGCCCTGATATCAATAGCCGGATGTTCAAAAATACTTCTATAAGGATAGCTTTTATCATGAAAATAGGCTGTTACATAACGACTTTGTGTTGGCCAAGACAAAGGCAAGAGAGAACTTTGATCACCATTATCAATAATTTTGTTTTGCTCTTCCAATTTTCTTCTAACTTGACTTTCAATCCCTGTGATCTCATTTTCTATTTGACTGTATTGTTGCTTCAAACTATTTACCAATGTGCTATATTTTTGTTCTGACGATTTTGTCTGCATCAATAATCTTTCTTTATAACTGGTTTGTTCTTCTAAGTCTTTCTTTTTGTTATCCAATTTTTCTTTCAACTGTTCATAGCTTTTTTGTTGATCTTCTCGTTGTTGTTTTTTACTTTCCAAATCTTCTTTCGCTATACGAATAGTTTTAGCGCTTTTGCCCATACTTTGCTCCAAATTTTGGACATAGTGAACACGATTATAAAAATCGGAAAAACTGTCATAGGCGGCCATGACTTCTATATACTTCTTATTATTTTCATAATGAAGAGTTCTAATAAGTCCTGCCAAAAGCTTCTGCTGTTGTTTTACAACTCTTTCTTTATCTTCAATTGATAAGCCCAGTTCTTTTATTTCCAATTCTGTGGCTTCTATTTTTGTTTGTGTGGATTGAATGTCCAAATCAATTTGGGCCACATAATTGTCCAGAATAGCCAGCTGGTTCGAAAGTGAATTAGCATCCAGCTTAGTTTGTTCTATTTTGGTCTTATAATCCGCAATACTTTTTTCAAGTTCTTTTATTTTGTCTTTTTTTTCATTAATTTGTTGATTGAGCTCATCTATTTCCTCTTTGTTACCTCCCGTAGGACTGTCATTTTCTGTAAAAACAAAAAGAGGTCTGATTACAAGGGCAGACAATAGAATAATTGAAAATAAAAAAACATGCTTTTTGGTAATTTTCATACGTGAAATTATTATAGCATGTTTTCTCAAATTTTCCTAAATTTTATCTACAGCTTGTTGCATTCTAACCAAAGTTTCTTCTTTTCCTAGTACTCCAGCAATTTCCAAAGGTCCTGGAGAATTTTGTAAACCAGACAAACTCACACGCATTGGCCACAAGACATCACCATTTCCCAAGCCTTGTTCTTTTATCCAAGCGAGAATCGATGTTTCCAGATTTTCTCGTGTCCACTTCCCTGTCATATTTTCCAAAAATTCAATAGTTTTTTGCAAGTTAGCTTTAGTGGTATCTCTATCAGATTTTTTCCAAACTAGCATTTCAGCCTCATAATCAGGCAAAGCAAAAATGAAAGCAGTATTTTCTACAATTTCCGATAAAGTATTAGCTCTCCCCTGTTCCAAAGAGACAATTTTTGCCAAATCAAAATTACTAACATCTACACTTTTTTCTTGAAAAAAACTTTCGCAACTTTTAGCCAAGTCTTCTGGGTTCATTTTCATTATATATTGTTTGTTGTACCAGTTCAATTTTTCTAAGTTGAAGACAGCTGGAGCTTTGCCAACCTTATCAAAATCAAATTCTTTCTCAAGTTCTGCTATAGTAAAAAATTCTCTATCATCACCTGGATTCCAGCCCAAAAAAGAAATAAAATTGACAAAAGCCTCAGGTAAATAACCTTTTTTAACATAATCAATCACAGATACATCACCATGACGCTTGGATAATTTTTGTTTCTTTTCATTTATAAGTAATGATAAATGAGCAAATTTTGGAGCTTCCCAACCAAACATATTATAAAGTACAATATGTTTTGGAGTACTAGCCAACCACTCTTCAGCACGAATAGCATGACTAATTTCCATCAAGTGATCATCCACTACTACCGCAAAGTGATAAGTTGGAAAACCATCAGCTTTGATAAGTACTTGATCGTCAATAAGTTTATTTTGAAATTCTACACGTCCACGCACCATATCATCAATTACAGTCACACCTTCCTTTGGCATTTTCATTCTAATAACAAAACTTTCTTTATTTTCTAATTTTGCATTTACTTCTTCTTTAGTCAAATTACGACAATGTCCATCATAACCAGTAGCTTGTTTGTTTGCTTCTTGAACAACTCTCATTTCATCCAATCTTTCTTTGCTACAAAAACAATAATAAGCGTCACTTTTTTCCAATAAAACTTTGATATATTTTTGATAAATTTCTAATCTTTCAGATTGAATGTAAGGACCTTTGTCACCACTTTGTTTGATTTCTCCATTTTCCAAAACAACACCTTCATCAATGGTAATATGAGCCCAAGCAAATGATTCAAGAATATTTTCTAGAGAACCTTCCACAAAACGTCCTTGATCCGTGTCTTCAATACGAAGCAAAAATTTACCATCATGTTTGCGTGCAAAAAGATAAGCATAGAGAGCTGTACGCAAACTACCAATATGTAAAAATCCTGTAGGACTTGGTGCAAAACGTGTTCTAATCATAAAAATTATTTTAATTGGGCCATTATAATAGCAGCTGAAATTGCTACATTTAGCGATTCAGCCTGACCATTGCCAGCTATACTATAACTCTTATCAACAATTTTTTCAAGGTCTGACCTCAATCCTTGTGATTCACTACCAAAGATATAGATAGCTTTAGCCTCCTGTTTCATCTTTTTGTGACTATCCCCTTCCAAATCAAGTGAGTAAATTTTGTATTCATAGTCTTTTTTAAGTTTTTCCAGAGTATTTAGTAAATTTCCTGTTTTGGCAATCTGAACATGAAAAATAGAACCCATAGTACTACGTACAGTTTTGGGATTGTAGACATCCACAGTGTCTTCAGAAAGCAAAATATTTTTGAAACCAAACCAATCGGCGGTACGAATAATGGTACCAAGATTACCAGGATCTTTGATAGCGTCCAGACAAATTATTGGTCCATCAGTCAGCTGATCTGCCAAGATTTCCGTCTGATCAATCACTGCCAAAACTCCTGGGAAAGTTTCAGTAGTCTTTATTTTATCAATATCATTGCGACCACAAAATTCTACTTGAACTTTTTGTCTTTCTGCTTTGCTAATAATATTTTTGAATTCCTTTTCATCTCTGAGTTTACCATCGACAACAATAAGTATGACTTCCATTTGAGAATCCAAGGCATCGACAACGCCTTTTATTCCTTCGACTACAAATTCCCCTGCTTCTTTACGAAATTTCTTTTGCTCTAGTTTGTTTAGGTGTTTTATTATAGAATTGGCTAACATAATTTTTTTGTCATCCCGAGCTGCCGAAAAACAAGAGAAGGATCCCTGCCTGCCGGCAGGCAGGTTTCTTAAGTATAAATGTATTTAATTAGTAAATTTGGAATTGATTCTGACTACTATTTTATTTAATAAAAAATTCTTTATTATTCGTTTAATTCGTCCAATTCGCGTTTTATAAAACACAGATTAAACTAATTGAACTGATTTTAATTATTCCTAAATATTTTAAAAAAACTAAAAGTAACAATGGCCTTAAAAATTCTCGCAAATCTTTTTGGTTGAGTTAGTAATCGATAAAGCCATTCCAAACCGATTTTTCGCATCCACTTCGGAGCACGTTTTACTTTGCCAGACAAAAAATCAAAACTACCACCTACTCCCATAAACAATTTTACATTCTGTAATTTTGGTAAATTTTCATAAATCCATTTCTCTTGTTTATTGTGCCCAAAGGCGACAAAGAGAATTTGTGCCTTACTATTTTTTATCTTTTCAAGTATATTTTCATTTTCAATTTCGCCATATTGGAGCATGCCTTGACGAGATCCATTTTCTTGTATTTCTACTTTTAATCCTGGATCAAAGCCAGCTATTTTCAACTCTGGAAATTTCAGTTTTAGTCTGTTTTTCATTTTTTTCAACACTTCTTCACTACCAGAACCCAAGAAAAAGACTGAACACTTTTTTTGTTCAGCTATTTTACAAATGTCTAACATGAAATCCACACCGTGGATGACCGTCAAATATTCTTTTGATAAAAATTTAATCCCATGACCGTCACAAATATTCAAATCAGTGCTATTTAACACTCGACGAAAATAACTATCTTTTCGAGCATCAACGAGCATCTCTGGATTGGGTGTGAAGACTTTGTGTTGTCCACCAGCAGCCAAGAGGTTGGAAACAAAAAGACGACTGGAGCCTAAATCCAGCTTGCTTATTTTGACTCCTAAAATTTTGATACTATCAAACATAAATACTTTTCTAAGAATTTAAATAAACTCTCATTTTTTCTGCATTTTCTTTCACAACTTTTAAAGAATTATCATTCAAATTATTTTCTTTAGCATAATTCATAATTGGTCTAACAGATTGAACTTTTCTACCAAAACGATCCATCCAATCATGACGAGGGAACATCCATAAATGAAATCCATGTTCAGTGTCCTCATTTTGAAAAAGATAAACTTCTTCGATATTCAAGACTTCTCGCATTCCTTTGCGTACTTTACGAATTAAATTTATAAATTCAGCTGATTCTTCATCATTAAATTCATCGATAGATCTCAAACTCCTCAAAGGAGCAACTATAATAAATCCTGAAATTGGGACCTCACAATCTTGACTAACATTAAATGAATTAGTTTTTAATATAACTTCATCGGGAAATAGACTATTTTTCATAATTTATCATCTTTTAATTCATAACTTTCCAAAGTAGTATATTTTGCTCCACCAAATTACGATTTTAAAAATTCTTAATATTGGTATAATTTAAGTACAAAAACTTTCAACTTTATAAACTTTAATAACTTTTAACTTGTCTTATCTTAGCACATATTGACAAATTTTTCCAGCATGTTATAGTATTATCACTCACTCTATTAGAGTGATAATTATAAATTAATAGCCTTTTAAGCATTTTCAGCTTTTCAGGCCTTTCAAGCCTTTTCTTATGTTTCCCCAAAATTTCACCCACAAATCCCAAGAAGCTATTCAAAATTCACAGAGTATTGCTACTCAAAATGGCCAAACACAAATAGAGCCACCTCACCTATTTTTGAGTTTACTCCATCAAAGTGAAGGTGTTGTTGTTTCTATTTTCAAAAAACTAAATGTCAATATTGAACAACTCAAAACCGAAGTACAAGAAATGATAAACGCCATTCCAAAACAAGCAATGACAGAAAATCGTAATATTGGTCAAGTCACACTAGGACAAGCACTCATTTTCATTTTGCAAAATGCTGATAATGAAGCAAAAAAAATGCATGATGAATTCATCAGCGTCGAACATTTGTTATTAGCTTTTATTACCAACAAAAATCCTATTAGTGATGCTCTATCTCGCCAAAAAGTACAGTACCAAGATATTTTAAACGTCCTCAAAGATATTCGTGGTAATCAAAGAGTAGATAGCCCTGAACCTGAAAGCAAATACCAAGCTCTAGAAAAATACGGTATCAATCTTACTGAACGCGCACGCAAAGAAAAGCTTGATCCTGTCATCGGGCGTGATGATGAAATTCGTCGCGTCATGCAAGTATTGACTCGCCGAACCAAAAATAATCCAGTGCTTATTGGTGAACCTGGTGTTGGTAAGACTGCCGTTGTCGAAGGCTTGGCTCAGAGAATCGTCAATGGTGACGTACCAGAAAATTTGAAAAATAAAGAAATTGTAGCTTTGGACATTGGTTCCCTACTCGCTGGTACCAAGTTTCGTGGTGAATTTGAAGAACGTTTCAAAGCAGTTATAAAAGAAGTCACCGAAGCAGCTGGCAGAATAATTCTTTTTATTGATGAACTTCACACTATTGTCGGCGCTGGTAGCTCAGAAGGCGCGGTAGACGCTTCAAACATGCTCAAGCCAGGATTAGCTCGTGGTGAAATGCATGTCGTCGGTGCCACTACTATCAAAGAATACCAAAAGCATATTGAAAAAGATGCTGCTTTTGAACGACGTTTTCAACCAGTCTTGGTATTGGAACCAAAAGTGGAAGATGCTATCGCGATTTTGCGTGGCATCAAAGAAAAATATGAAATCCACCACGGTGTCCGCATTACCGATCCAGCTTTGGTCTCAGCTGTCCAGCTTTCTAGTCGTTATATTAGTGATAGACAGCTCCCTGACAAAGCTATAGACCTTATGGACGAAGCTGCCAGTGCTCTCAAAATGCAAATAGACTCAATGCCAGACAATCTGGACAAAATGACTCGTGAAATAATGAAAATCGAAATTGAACTCAAGGCTCTCAAAAAAGAAACTGACGAAGAAAGTAAAGAGAGAGAAAAAAAACTCAAAGAACAATTGGCCAACTTGAAAGACCAAAGCAGTGAAATACGCATGCAATGGACCAATGAAAAAGATATCATTACCAAAATCCGTGAACACAAAAAAGAAATCGACAAACTCAAACAGCAAGCCGAAATAGAAGAACGTAAAGGTGACTTGCAAAAAGTCGCCGAGCTTCGTTATGGCAAAATTCCTGTCATCGAAAAAGCTATCAAAAAATATGAAAATAAACTGGCTGACTTGCAAAAAACCAACAGCATTCTCAAAGAAGAAGTAACCGAAGAAGATATTGCCCGTGTTGTCTCCAAATGGACTGGCATTCCACTCAACAAAATGCTCGAAGACGAAGTAATAAAATTAGCAAAAATGGAAAAAGAACTAGAAAAACGTGTCATCGGTCAAGAAAAAGCTATCAAATCTATTTCCAATGCTATTCGTCGCAGTCGTGCCGGGATTTCCGAAGAAAAGCGTCCTATAGGCTCCTTTATTTTCATGGGACCAACTGGCGTTGGAAAAACTGAATTAGCCAAAGCCTTGGCTGAATTCTTATTCAATGATGAAGAAGCACTTATACGTGTGGACATGACAGAATATATGGAAAAGCACTCTGTCAGTAAGATGATTGGATCCCCTCCTGGCTATGTCGGTTTTGACGAAGGTGGACAATTGACAGATCTTGTCAGACGAAAACCATACTCTGTCATTTTATTTGACGAAATAGAAAAAGCCCATCCTGACACTTTCAACATCATGCTACAAATTCTGGAAGATGGACACCTGACTGATGCCAAAGGACGCAAAGTAAATTTCAAAAATACAGTGATAATCATGACTAGCAATCTAGCTAGTGATATAATAATGAACATTGGAAAAAAAGGTGAATTTGGTTTTGATACAGAAAAAGACAAAAAATCTAAAAGCAAAGATGACAAAATAAAATCTATGGTGATGTCAGCCTTGAAAGAAAATTTTAAACCAGAATTTTTAAACCGTATCGACGATATCATTATCTTTCATTCTCTTACTCAAAAACAAATTCGTAACATTGTTGATCTACAATTGGAAAAAGTAGAAAATAGACTAAAGAAACAAAAAATTGAAATCCAAATTTCGACCAAAGCCAAAGATTGGCTTGCCAAGCAAGGCTATGACGAAACTCTTGGCGCTCGCCCACTCAAACGTGTTATTCAAACAGAATTGCTTGACAAACTTGCGATGTTAATTGTGGAAAAGAAAGTCAGTGCTACTAGTAAAGTAAAAGTAGATGTAGTAAAGAATAAAATTGAAATAAAGGCCTAAAAGACAGAAAACCAATCTAGAGATAGGCTGGTTTTTTGTTTTAAATTTGCAAAAAAATTAATTTTGAGATATTATATAATCATATTTTATTTATTTTAAAATCAATCGTATGCAATGTAACCATTGTGGTGAAGAAATAAAAAGTGACATTTCAATTTGTCCAAGATGTAGTAATAAGTTGGAACAACCAAAAAAAATAGAGATGGTACCAACACCACCTACTTCCAATAATTTTAATGACGGAGATTGGTACATAAGATCAAAAAAGAATAAAATAAAAGGTATTTTGTGGCTTACATTGCCAATTGTTACTTTGGCTATAATAATGGCAAGTTGGGCTATAATAAAATTTATAACATTACAAAGTGCTTTTACAAACTATACTGCTATAAGTATTTTAAATATAATCTTAAGTTTACTTGGCATTGTGGCTGTGCTTGGCTTAATAGTAGGTATTCCGCTAGGTATTATTTATTTAGCAAAAAAAGAATTGAACCCAAATGTACAATATGATGAAAGATCTGGCAAAGGTGACGCGTCTGAAATTCCAGCTGAAATAAAAGGCTGGAGTTGGAGTGCTGCTTTCTTGAATTGGATATGGGGGGCATATCACAACGTTTGGATTTCCTTTTTAGTTTTTGTACCTATTTTAAATTATGTTTGGTGGATTTATATGGGTATTAATGGTAGAAAATTGGCCTGGCAAAGTGACAAATGGCCAAGTGTAGAATATTTCCTCAAAAAACAAAAAAAATGGGATATGTGGGGTATAATATTATTTGTAATAAGTCTATTACCTCTTGCAATGATATTATTTTTCATCCCTTCAATGTATTCTTTTCAAAAAGGTTTGAGTAATTATGAAAACTACGAATACAACCAATTGCAACAAGTAACCACGGAGAATCCTTTAATACAAAATATTGACCAGATAAATACCTTGCAAAATAATCAAATAGAAGGAATAACCTACGATAATCCTTTTGTAGGTAACTGGCAAGGTGCCAATAACACAGAAGAAACATTTAGTAATTTGACAATATTTAAAATAGACGAAAGCACTATTTACTTTGAACTTGGTGCTTACTATGGAGATAACTACGGCTTCTTGGAAAACCAAGCTATTATCACAGCCAAGAATACCGCAACCTACACGACTAAAGACGGTGTGCAATTCAAATTTATTCTGGATGTAAGTGGTGAGAAAATAAGCCTGGAAACCACTGACTATAGCTACCAAGCTGGCGAGAATGTAAAATATGATAATACTTATATAAAAGTGATAAAGTAAGTTAGGCTAAAAAATAGATAAACAAAAACCAATCCTGAAGAAAGGATTGGTTTTTAAATATTTTATTATAATAATCAATTACAATTTTACGCTATCCAATATTTGTTGAAACATTTTTTTTTGTTTATTTAGATCAATATACTCTTTTTCTTCTGCTAATTTATTATCAATAAATGGAGTGAAATAAGAATGAATTAGCAATAAAGTTTTATCATTAGATAAGTCAATGTAATAAGTATTGGCAAAAGAACCCTCTACACCACTTTCTACTCTAAAAATATTATAATTGTTTTTGTTTTCAATTTTTTTTGCATTAGCAAACTTTTCAGATGCTGTGATGTAATTTTCGTTTAAAACACAAACTCTCAATGACATATCATCTATACTATCATAATTATTGTCAGCATCATCTGTCCAAGAAAAAGATAAACTATGCTTAAATTCTACTCCATTCAAATCTGCAGTTTTAAATTGTTTACAATCATAATTATTTCTTTTTAAAATATCTTCAGGATATTCTAAAGAAAAATTATAATCATTATTTGTATATTCCTTCCAAGAAGAACCACCTTTTTTATTGATAAAGAAAAACCAACCTGCAATTAAGATAACCAGTAAAATTAAAAATAACAATAATATATTTTTTTTCATATAAATTATTTTTCTAAAATCTTTATAACCTTTATAAAAATTTAGCACAAGGCAAAGATTTTAACGCATCATTTATATTTACCTTATCACGTTGGTACCACAATGTGTCATAACGATCAGGACCAAGCTGTTCTACCAGACATTCTCTCAATGGATAAGTCATATTCTTTGGCATAGAAGCAGGGTCTATCCCCACTTTTTCTAAAATTTTAATATAATCATTTGTTAGATAAGATTGATAATTAGAATTTGTTGAAATATCACCGCTTACATATATGGTTACAAAAAATCCTGTATCAATACTTTGAAAATCATTTCCAAATAAAGTTTTATTTTCATTATAATCATATACACCAATCTGATTAGAAGATTGGATACCACACTCAAAAGATTGCTTATTTAGATCTTTTGAAATATCACCATAAATATTGATAACTTCTCTATCTGATATCATGACTCTATCCATACCAAATCTACCACTAAATGAAGCTGCTTGATAACCACTTGAGGTGTAAACAGATTGAGTTTCATCCAATTTATTATATTCTGCTTCGGCATACATATTATCTATAGTCTTCTGACCTTCTGGCATAGTACATGTGACTTTAAACTCTCGCATTCCTACTTCTTTATTTGTTTCTATTACTAATTCTGTTAATTTGACATGTTTAGAGCCAGCAGATATATGTGCTTCACCACCTACCTGTGATATTTTTACCTCTGTTTTTTCATCACCATTAATTTCTTTATTTTCATTACTATCAATATCTGACACAGATTCATCATTCATAGTATTATTTTTTAACACCATGTCTGATTCAATTTTTCTTTGTATATTTTGTGCACTTTCTTTTATACTTTCAATATTATTTAATAATTCTGACACTTCAGAATCAACCCCACCATAATCATCTTCTTTTTCATAAATCACTTCAATCAATGCTCTATAAGAATCCAAAGAATTTTTTAAATTATCTACTACCTCCTTAAGACTATTTGGATTTTCTTTATTATTATCCAAATTGTTTACTACATTTACCACTTTATTGGTATGTTTTTCTATATTATTATTAGCTTCATCTATAATTTTATTATCTAATTCTTTATTAGATTCTACTAATGTTTTGACCTCTTCAAAACGAGTTTGAACACGTTCTGATTCATATTTTGCTTTTTTTTGAGGATTTACAAAAAATGCAGATTTCACTTCTTCTACGACATTCACTTTAAAACCATAAAGTGTATCACCTGGTAAAGTTTTTTGAGCAGCCTGTGCGGTGCCTATACCAATTGTCAAAAGAATAAAAATACTTAGTCCTATATATACAAATTTTTTTGCCATCATATATAAATAATTAATTTAAAATTAATGTAAACCTACCATAACATATTTTTATTGTCAATAAGTAGTATAGAAAAAAATCGCTTAATTTAGCGATTTAATCTTCAGGAAAAATCTGATTCCCCTCTTCATCATACAAGTGAATGGCAAGTACAGGACAAGATTGAGCACCAAGCATGACAGTATCTTCATCTTCACCATTTGGATCGGTCACATAAGCCAGATTGTCATCATCCATTTGAAATACTCCTGGGGCAACAACAACGCAAGATTGAGCGCCGATACAGGCTTCCCTATCTACAACTATTCTACGAATCTTACCACCGGCTCTAATTTTCATAGAGATATCTTCTGGTAGTGTGTCAAAGTTAATGGGCATTTTTGGTTCATCTGGCATACTTTTAAGAAATTAGTTGATTATGTAATTGAATTATTTTTTTAAAATCTCTTGCAAACAAATCTAAACTAACTCTAACTTTTCTTTTGTTTATTTCTTCAGATATTTTATCTACTTCTTGCATTAAAATATTTATAAAATCGTCTAAATCATTTTCACTAATATTTATAAAATCTTCTTCAGATAATTTCGTTTCATCTACTTCAATTTCGTGACCTTCCAAACCATTTTTACAAAGAGAATCATCACTTCCTTCTTCTAATCCTTTTTGAAATTTTTCTGAAAATTTTAATACTTTCAATAAGGGTAACGAAGAAAAAATATCAAATTCACTTGGTTCTATATCTCTTTCCTTAGATTTTACTGCCGTTTCTACAGAAGAAAACATACTATAATTTATATAATATCTAGCTTCGTCAAACCCTACAGAATAAGAACGAAATTTTTTAGGTGATCTATCATTTATAAAAACATTAGTTATTCTAAATAAAACAACGGTCGACATATCCACTGTTGTTCTAGCAATCGATATTTGTCTAACTATGTTTTGTGTGTCTTGTTCAGAAAATAAAGAATACCATCTTTCACGAAAAGTTTTTTCAACTTTCATATCACGTGCTTCTAATGGTATGTATTTTTCTTCATCACTCATATTTTTTAAAAATTATTTGTAATTTGGATTTTGTAATTTTGTTTATAGGTCTCCTAAAAAATCACTTCCCAAATCCAATTTTTCTTCATTATCGTATCTATTATACTGTTCCCCTTCATTATTTTCAATACGTTCTTTGATAGTTCTGTTTTTGCTATAATGATAGACTTTTTCATTTTCTTTTTCATCTGTCACCAAAATATTTGTCCCTTTTTTACAACGACCTAAACAACTACACATGTGAACGGCAGTATTTGTATCTTTGTATTCATTTTGTAGATAATCAAATATTTGATCAGACTTTCTTCCCAAACATGTTCCACCACAACAGACTTCTATCTTTTTTACTCCCATATTTTTTAAAACTTTTATGTTTGATTTATTGTTTGTACTTTTTTGATAATCAAGGATAACACAAATATTAAACGAATAAACACAAATTTTAACTTTACAAACTTTATGAACTTTTAACTTTATAACTCTTACACTCCCATCATTCTTCGCAAAGCCTCAGGTGGAGTCCAAGGTGGATCAAAAGTTTTTTCTACTTCGACATTTTCCACACCAATTTCAGCCAAAGCATCTTTTATCATATCTTTGATATCTCCATCAAGAGGACACATTGGTGTAGTCAAAGTCATCAAAATATGAACATTCTTGTCATCTTTGATATTTATTTCGTAAATAAAACCAAGCGTCCAAATATCTAGGCCGATGTGAGGATCTATAACAGTTTCTAATTGTTTGATTATAGCTTCCTTAGTTAATTTTTTTGACATAATTCTTTAAAATTTGAAAATGGCTAAATTGTCAAATTTTTAAATTGCTTTCTTTACATAAACAACAATTTAGCAATTTAACAATGTAACAATTCTATAACATAGCAACTTTACTCTTTTTCTTAAAACTACTCTGCACCGTAGTATTTTTCCGAATAAAATCTAATCAACTGTTCAATTTCTGGAATAGCTTCTGGAGTTGCGACACCTACTTTCAATTTTTTCTGAACATCTTCAAGAGTCTTAGCGCCTTCAAGAATGGCTTCTTCAATATCATGATCTGTAATATTCAATTCTTTATCAATAATTTTGGCACCAGTAGTAATAATCTTATTATGTTGACCTGTTTTTCGGTACCAATCATTGATAGCAGCTTGCAAAGCTTTGTCACCCAAAACTGAACAATGAATCTTTCTATTTGGCAAGCCACCAAGACGTTCCATAATATGCTGAGGCTTTATTTTCAAAGCTTGTTCAAGAGTCATTCCCCCATTTTCAGAAAGCATAACCGAAAGCATCGAGGTAGAAGCAATAGCACTACCACAACCAAAAGTTTGCCATTTGCATTCTATTATTTTTTCAGTCTTTGGATCAATTTTGAGCCAAAGCACCATTTCATCTCCACAAGCTGGTGAACCAACACGGCCCATCGCGTCAGCATCATATTTGTCTTCTTCACCAGAAAATAATATATTACGAGGATTGAAAAAATGATCTTTGACAGTATCAGAATAAAGCCAAGTATTACCTTGTTTATCACGAATTTTTGCGCCTGTTGTATTATCTTCCATATTATTACAATTTATTCTAAATATTTTTTATCAACATTTTTATTTTTAAATTTATTTTATATTACACAAATTAACAAAACGTAGTTCATATCCTTAAATCCGTACTACCTGCCTGCCGGCAGGCAGGTCTGTAATCTGTATGTTTTACCTCTGATGATATTTAGGATGATTATTTTCTTTAGCATCCATTTTCAAATTTACCGGTGAAATTTTTCTTAAAATCTCCACAATTCCAGGTAAATATGTCATAGCATAATCCACATCTTCTTTAGTTGTCCTTTTACCAAGTGTAAAACGAAGACTTCCATGAGCATATTCATAAGGCAAGCCACAAGCAAGCAAGACGTGAGATGGATCAAGTGATTCAGAAGTACAAGCAGAACCAGTCGAACAAACAATCCCATATTCATCTAAATAAAGTAAAAGAGCTTCACCTTCAATATCTAAAATTGAAACATTCAAATTATTTGGTAAACGTAATTCTGGTTTATCTAACAAAGGTCCATTCAATCTTACTTTAGGAATTTCTTTTTCAAGTCTTTCCCAAAAATAATTACGAAGCTCAATCAATCTATTATTTTCTGCTTCTTTATTTTCTTGCGCCATTTCAAGAGCTTTAGCAAAACCAACAATTCCAGGCACGTTTTCTGTACCAGAACGCAAACCGCGTTCTTGTCCCCCACCAAAAATAATTGGTTCAATACTCACATTTCTGTGTTTGTACAAAATACCAACTCCTTTTGGTCCATAGAGTTTACTAGCATTTATTGTCATCAAATCTACATGTAATTTTTCAACATCAAGATCAAAAGCACCAGCAGCTTGGCATGCGTCAGTATGAAAATATGGATATTTAGTATTGTTTTCTTTTCTCCATTTCAAAAGTTCACGGCCAATATCCGCAATAGGTTCAACAGTACCAATTTCATTATTGGCGTACATAATAGAAACAAGAATTGTATCAGGACGAAGAGCTTCTTTGACTTGTTTAGCACTAACAAAACCAAATTCATCAGGTGTAAGATATGTAACTTCGAAACCATGTTTCTCTAAATATTCACAAGGATAAAGGACAGCATGATGTTCAATTTTGGTAGTGATAATATGTTTGCCATTTTTTTCGTGTTTACGAGCAACTCCCAAAATAGCCATATTGTCTGATTCAGTTCCACCACCAGTAAAAAAAATACTATCTGACATCGTATGCAAAATTTGAGCGACACGACGACGAGCATCTTCAAGAGCACCATTTACTTCACGACCAATTGCGTACA
>Ga0208863_1000676_pt1 | contig 28169 bp, 19 predicted proteins | sample RifOxyD3_FD_184040 | JGI IMG/M metagenome (GOLD analysis project Ga0208863, IMG submission 184040) | Soil microbial communities from Rifle, Colorado - Rifle Oxygen_injection D3 (SPAdes) | ecosystem: Environmental > Terrestrial > Deep subsurface > Rock core/Sediment | place: Rifle, Colorado...
AAAAGGTGTAGAATGGTTTCAGGGTTTGAATCGTACTAATATTTTAAAAAAAATATTGGAATACATAAGTTTGTCTTACCGTCGTGAGAGATTTTTTAAAAGAAATATAAAAGGAAAAAACAATTTGATTTTGGATTTGGCTTGTGGGGCTGGTAGGGATTATTTGAAAAATAAAGGGCAAGTATTTGGTGTTGATTTATCTCTGAAAGCTTTGAACCTTGCTAAGGACAGATATGATTTTGTAATTCAAAGCGGTGTCACTAGGTTGCCCTTTTTAGATAATACTTTTGATTATGTTACTAGTTCAGATTTTTTTGGGCATGTACGTGTAGAAGATAAAGATGAAATAATAAAAGAAATATATAGAGTATTAAAACCTGGAGGTAAGACTTTACATGTCATCGAGACTGATAGTACAAATATTTGGTTTCGTATTGCTCACAGAGATCCTGTATTGTTTAAAAAATATTTTATTGAACAAATCGGTGGACATGTTGGTCTTGAGATGCCTATGGATTGTGTGAAACGTTGGCAGAAAAATATGTTTGAGGTTAAGAAGAAAGAAAAAATTTGGGGTACTATTTGGCCAATTCAATATTACAAAGAATTATTTGGTCACGAGTACCAAAGTGATTTTTCAAAAGTAAATAGGATTGTCATTTTTTCAAAAGTTTTATCCAAAAATAAACTGATAAGAGAAATTATAAATATCATCTTAAATCCTTTGAATAGTTTATATTGTTTTTTTACAAATCTAGATAAGGGAGCTGGAATTATGATTATAGCAAAAAAACCTAAGGGAATTTTGGATTATGGCTGCGGTAAAGGTGGTAATTTTTATTACTTGTCTAAGCTGGGTAACTATACAGGTATAGATATTTTATCAGAAAATATTTTATATGCTCAAAAACGTTATGGAGAAAAATATTTTAAACAGGTTGATGTAAAAGAAACATTGTTGGGTGAAAAAACTTTTGATGAAATTCATTCGTATGATGTTTTAGAACATGTCGAAGATCTCGAATTTGCACTTAATGATTTTGATAGACTCTTGAGATATAATGGTCGTATAGTAATTACTGTTCCAGCTGAAGTATCAGAAAAAATTTTAAAAAGTATCAAAGCTAATTATTTTCAAGAGGTAGGTCATTTGAGAATTGTGGATATCAAACAAATAACAGATTTTTTTATTAGTAAAGGTTATAAAATAAGTAAAAAAATAAATGTAAGAGGTATGGAGGCTGTGGTATTGTCAATAATGTTTTTTATTAAAGGTAAAGATAAGTCTGTAGAGTATCAGACTGGTTCTCCTACTTTTCATAAATTAATTACTGCTTTTATCTGGATATTTGATTCAAGATTGTTTCGTACGAAATTAAAATATTTATTTTTTATTTATATATTTACTTTACCAATAGGTTGTTTAGTTAGTATTTTTTTCCCAAAAAGTATTTATTTGGTTTTGCAAAAAAATACAGTTAAATAGCTTAATATAAAATACATCATTTGTTATGGATAATACTTGTCCAGTGTGTGGCTCACAAAAAATAAATTATTACTTAGAAAAAAACAGTTTCAAATATAATAAATGTGATGATTGTAATTTGGTTTTCTTAGAAAAAATACCTGAAGATTTAGAAAAATATTATTCTGAAGGGTATTTTACTGGTGATTTGGAACTAGATGGTTATGTAGATTATGAAAGCGAAAAAGAATTGACCAGGGTTAGCTTTGAAAAGTATTTAGATTTTATTGAGAACCATATCAAAGAAAAAAATAGATTGCTTGAAGTCGGTTGTGCTACTGGTTACTTTTTGGATTTAGCAAAAAAAAGAGGTTGGAATACTAAAGGAGTGGATATTTCAAAATATGCTGTAGAAGAGGCCTTGAAAAAAGGTCATGATGTGATTTGTTCTAAGATAGAAGATTTGCATGATGACGATAATTTGTCTAGTCATGATGTCGTAGTGATGTTGGATGCTTTAGAACATTTGACAAGTCCCAAACAAGATTTAAAAAAGATGTCTAATTTTTTGAAACCTGATGGGTTATTTGTTTTTTCTACACCAGATTCAAGTAGTCTTTGGTCGAAAGTATGGGGCCGTAAATGGCATGCTTTTGTTCCACCTCAACATATACATGTTTTTTCTTCCGAGAATGTTCGTTTTCTTTTGGAAGACGTTGGGCTTGAAGTAAAATTTGTAGGTCATTATGGTAAAAATTTTTCATTACCTTATATTTTTCGTTTATTGAATACTTGGACAAAAATGAAAATTTGGTTTTTGTTGGCTAAATTTACTAGTAAACATGGTTTTTTGAAAAAAATAACTATACCAATTAATCTAGGCGATACTATGTTTGTCATTGCTCAAAAAGTAAAATAATTATTGTGTATGTCTTTTATATTAAATAAATTTAAAATTATAAAGAATAACAATATCATTTTTTGGAGTATTTTATTGTTGTCAGCTGTTTTGTTGTTTTTTCATATGACTTACAGGACTTTTTGGATGGATGAACAGGCGGTTTTTTTGTATTTATACAACAGTCCTTTGCAATTTATGATTGATTATTTTAGGTATCCAGATAATCATCCTCCTTTATATTATTTTTTTATTCTTTTGTTTTATAGTTTTTTACCATTGAAAGAATTTGCGATAAGATTTTTATCTGTTATATCTGGTTTGGGTATCGTAGTTACTGTTTATCATTATTCTTTGCTTCTTTTTAAAAACAAAAAAATTGCCAGGTTATCAATGCTTTTAACGGCAATTTCTTCTTATTTTATTTTGATGTCACAAATGGCTAGGTACCATAGTTTAGTGGCTTTTTTTTCTCTTTTATTTTTTTATTTTTTTACAGATATAATCTTGCATGGTAAAAATAAAAAGAATTTTATTTTGTTTATTTTATTTGGTATTTTAGTTTGTTTGACAGATTATCCACATTTTATTTATATTGTCTTTCTTTCTAATATCTATTATTTTTATAAATTTTTTCGTAAACAAAAGATATTACAATTTGGTGACTGGGTAAAAACCCAAATGGTTTTATTTATTACTTTTTTACCAATGTTGTGGCTTTTATATCAAAGAATTTTTATACAAGGAGATGGTGGCTTTACGAAGTTGGATTTGTTAGGTGGTTCTATACTTTCTTTAAGTATGAAATTTTTTATACATTTTTATGTTTATTTTTTTGGAGAAAATATTTTACCTTGGTCTTTGAACTGGTTTCCATTTATTTTTGGTCTTATTGTAATGGTTTTTGTCTTGTTTTTTATTATAAAATATTCTCTAAGAAAAAAATATCCCCAAGAATTGTATTTTATATTGTACCTTTTTTTGGGACTTGTCGTGAGCAATACTCTATTTATGAATTATGCTGATCCTCGATATAATTTTATTGTTTATCCAAAATATGTTTTTGTGGCTTTTCCAATTTTTATAATATTACTGTCGTACCTGATTTTTGCAATAAAGAATTATGTATTAAAATATTTTTTGATATTGTTTGTAGTGCTCATACAAATTTATGGTTTATATAATTTTTATAGTATAGATAATTATCTAAATGCCAGTTATTTTAATACTTTTAAGTCTTTTGATTTTGTAAAAGACAATTTATTAGAAGGTGATTATGTTATTATTAGCGGAGATTTGAATCAAGGAGCTTACGATTTTTATAAAGATAGATATTTTATTGGAACAAAGACTATTTTATTGTCAGATATGGACATTATATATTTAAATGATAAAAAAACAAGGTTTTGGTTTTTTTCTACTTCTGATGATGGAGACAGTGCAATAGGTGCACGTAGTAATAGAAACAAAATCCCAGAAGGATTTGAAATATTAGATTCTTATGAAACAGTATCACTTGATCCAATATTAAAAAAATATAAAGAAAAAATATTAGGTAGAGAAAGTTATAATTATAAATATGGAGTATTTTTATTGACTAATAAATAAGTTATATGGATAAAAAAACAAAAGTTCCTGTTTCTGTAATTGTAGTAAATTGGAAAACCAGAGACCTTACAATAAATGCCTTGTCAGCTCTTTTTGCTTCTACTGTTTTGCCTGAGCAGATTATTTTAGTTGACAATGGTTCAAATGATGATACTGTGGTTTGTGTAAAAGAAAAATTTCCCCAAGTAGAAATAATTGCCAATAAAGAAAATCTTGGTTTTGCTAAAGCCAATAATCAAGCTATTCGTGAAAAAGTAAATCAACCTTTTATTTGGCTTTTGAATAGTGATACTGAAACTGGTAAAAAAAGTTTGGAGCAATTATACAATTATATAAATCAACATGGTGGTGTAGGTGCTGTGGGGCCACAATTAGTTTATCCTACCAGACAATTCCAGTCGGTGGGTGGGTTTTTTCCAAGTATTAGTAATGTGTTTTTTTATCTTATACCTGTTACTTTTTTATTGCCAAAAAGTATCAAAAAAAGATTAAGTAGTATTGCCCTTTATCCTCAAGAAATAGTAGGGGAAGGAAAAAAATTGGATTATGTTACGGGGGCTGCTTCTGTGATTCGTCGTTCTGCGTTAGACAAATCTGGTTTGTTGGGTGAAGATTATTTTATGTATTTTGAAGAGACAGATTTGTGTTGGCGTTTACAAAAAAATGGTTGGGAAATTTTGAGTATTAATACTGATCCTGTAATGCATATTTATGGTGGTAGTTTCAAAACAGCTTTTGATAAAAGAAGATTAAGACTTTTCTTGGAAAGTTTGAAAATTTTTGTAAAAAAGAATTATGTTGGTTATAAAAAATGGATTATTTTGATAGAAATTTTTCTCTTTGGTCAATTAAGTTTAGTTGTTAAAAAATTAAAAAATCTATGATTTCACTTATCGCGACAGTAAAAAATGAAAAGGATAATTTGTCCTCTTGGTTTGCTAGTTTTGCTAATCAAACCAAAAGACCAGATGAAATTGTTATTGTAGATGGTGGTTCTACGGATGGAACTTGGAAGTGGTTACAAGAGATGGCTAGTAAATTTACTTATTTACGAGTTTTCCAAAAAAAAGGTAATATTTCTGTGGGTCGAAATAAGGCTATATTTGAAGCTCAAGGCGATATAATTGTTGTGGCTGATGCTGGTTGTGTTTATGATAGAGAATGGTTTATGGAGATTACAAGTCCTTTTGAGGAAGGATTTAATTTTGTTACAACTGCTTTTAAGCCTTTTTTCAAAAGAGAACATACTTTGATCCATTATCTTATAGCGACTTCTACTGTACCTAGAAAAGAAGAATTTACTAAGAATTGGTTAGCTTCTAGTCGTTCGGTTGCATTTACCAAAAAATTATGGCAAATTGTAGGTGGTTATCCTGAATGGTTACCAATTTGTGAGGATGTAGTTTTTGATCTCAAAATAAGCCAAAAACAGGCCCAAATAGCCTATATTCGTCAGACTTTGGTGTCTTGGGCACCTAGATCAAGTTTAAGGGCTTATTTAAAGCAATTGTACTTATATACTAAGGGAGATGGTCACGCCAAATTATTTTTTGGTCGTCAAGTTATAAGATATTTGGTTTACTTTTCTAGTATATTTTTGTTAGTGTTAGGCTCAGTTAATTCTTATTACTGGTTTGGGATTTTATTTTTGGGAATGATTGTTTATTTAAAAAAATTTTATTTAAGATTTTTTTCTTTTAGTCAAGATCTTAATTTTGGTAAAAAAATATTAGGTATTTTGGTCTTACCTTTTGTAATTGTTATGGGTGATATATTTAAAATGCTTGGCTGGCCTGTTGGTGTCTTTGAAAGATTGACTGGTGATATTAAGTTTCAACTATGATTATGAAAAAAGAAAAAGAAGATCGTATCAAAACTTTTGATTTTTTTAGGGCTTTTGCGGCTTTGTCTGTTTTTGTTTTTCATATTGGTTATCTTTTACCACATTCAGGTGATGTTTTGACAGGTTGGATTCGTCTTGTCTATTTTGGTGGTACTATAGGTGTTAGTATTTTTTTTGTTCTTAGTGGATTTTTATTATTTAGACAGATTTATAGAGGTAATGAACCTTTGAATTCTGCTAAGTTATGGGATTATACAAAAAAGAGATTGTTAAGGATTTTGCCATTGTATTATTTTTCTTTATTTTTCATATTGTTTATTTTTAGGAATGATCTTTTATTGGCTGATAATAATATAAAAATTATTATTTATAATCTTTTGTTTTTGAGAGATTTTTATCGTACAGGAGCTAGTATTTCTATTGATCCTGTCTATTGGACTTTGATTGTAGAAATGCATTTTTATTTTATATTGCCTATCTTTTATTTCTTTTTTCATAAATATCAAAAAATTTGGCTATTTTTTGTACCTATTATTTTGGGCTTAATTTATCGTATAGGTGTAACATTATTTGTATCTACAAAAACTTCCGCAGTACTCTTGTTTACTCCTGCTGTTTTTGATTTTTTTGCTTTTGGTATGTTTGGAGCTTATCTTTATAATAATCGTTCCAAATTAATTGATTATCTGAGTAAGTCCTATTTGCAGTGGGGATTATTTGTAGGATTTTTTTTGTTTATTTATCTATATAATTTGGATTATTTTTCTAATATTTGGTATATTTTACAACCTACTGTATTTGGTGCTATTATTATGTTGTTTATGTTGTCTTTTGTGGGTAATGAAAAAACACCGCTAGTTCGTGTCTTCACGTCTTCTCCGATTTTGTTTATTGCTAAGATTAGTTTTAGTATATATATTTGGCATGCTATTATTATAAATAATGTAGAGTATTTAGATATTTCTAATGTTTCAAAATTTTTATTAGACATCATTTTGACTCTTATTATTGCTACTATATCTTATTATTTGATAGAGGCACCTTTTTTAAATTTGAAAGCTAGGACTACTAAAAATTTTACTAATATAAAAAATGAAGTTAAAATATGAAATTATCTATTATAATTGTAAATTGGAATACACTTGATTTGACTAGACAAACTTTAGAGTCTCTTTTTTTAACAACAAAAAATTTAGATTTTGAAGTTATTTTGGTTGATAATGATTCCTCAGATAATAGTGTAGAAATGATTAAGAAAAATTTTCCACAAGTAATATTAAAAGAAAATAAAGAAAATCTTGGTTTTGGCAAAGCTAATAATCAAGGTATGAAGATGGCAAAAGGAGAATATCTATTCTTATTGAATAGTGATACTATCGTACAAGAAAATGCTATCAAGATTTTGGTAGAGTATCTTGACCATAACAAGGACACAATGATGGTAGGACCTAGATTATTAAATGCTGACTTTACGTTTCAACATGCTTGTCGTAGAAAATTACCAACACCGCTGAATTCTTTTTATCATTTATTTGGTTTGGTACATGTTTTCAAAAAAAATAAAATTATTAATTCATATAAAAAATATACTGATGATCCAGATGTTACAGAAACTATAGAAGCTTTGTCTGGTGCGGCTATGATGTTTCGTCGGGAAGTATTTGAGAGTATTGGCGGTTTTGATGAAAAATTTTTCATGTATGGTGAAGATTTAGATTTTTGTAAGCGTGTCTATGATAAGGGTTGGAAAACTGTGTATGTAAGTGATTCAAAGATTGTTCATTTGGGTGGAGGAAGTAGCAAAAAAAGACGCACTAAGTCTTTAATAAATTTCTATGATTCCATGTGGATATATTATAATAAACATTATAAAATGAGTAACAATTTTTTTCTTAATTTTATGGTTTTTTATGCTATCAATTTGAAAAAAACTTTTGCTTTGATTTTAAATTTTTTTAAAAAATAAATTATGAAAACAATACTTGTTACAGGTGGTGCTGGTTTTATAGGTTCACATTTGTGTGAAAGACTGTTGCAGGAGTCTAACAAAGTTATTTGTGTTGATAATTTTTTTACTAGTTCTAAAAAAAATATAGAAAATTTTTTGGATAACAAAGATTTTAAATTTATTGAACATGATATTATAAATCCTTTATTTATTGAAGAAAGTATTGATGAAATTTATAATCTAGCTTGTCCTGCTTCACCTGTTCATTATCAAAAAAATGCTATCAGAACAATTAAGGCAAATACGATTGGTGTTATAAATATGCTCGGTTTAGCAAAAGCAAAAAAAGCCAAAATATTACAAGCATCTACTTCAGAGATCTATGGTGAACCAGAAGTTCATCCTCAAATAGAAGAATATAGGGGTAATGTTAATACCATCGGACCAAGAGCATGTTATGATGAAGGTAAGCGTTGTGCCGAGACATTGTTTTTTGATTACAAGAGACAACATGATGTTAAAATAAAAGTTGTCAGGATATTTAATACCTATGGGCCAAAAATGGCTAAAGATGATGGCAGGGTTGTTTCAAATTTCATTGTACAAGCTTTAAATGGACAAGATATTACTATCTATGGTGATGGTTCACAGACTAGAAGTTTTTGTTTTGTTGATGATTTGGTGAATGGTCTAATAAAGATGATGGGTAGTTCTGACGAAGTGACAGGACCAATAAATTTGGGTAATCCTAAAGAGATAACAGTAAAGGAATTGGCTGAAAAAGTTATTTCCTTGACTGGTTCTCATAGTGTGTTAATATACAAGGACCTTATGCAAGATGATCCTTCTAGAAGAAAACCAGATATCACTAAGGCAAAAGAATTGTTAGATTGGGAGCCAAAAATTGATTTAGAAGAGGGGTTAACAAAGACTATATCTTATTTTTCTGTTATTTGATTTATTTGAAAGTTATTATGAATTTTTTAAAGAAATATATTAGTATTTTTTTTGGAGATAATTTTTTAAATAAATTAAAGATTTTTTATACAAAATTTTTTCCTTATGCTTATAGACAATATTATTATTCTCAATTTGGTGAAGATGTCCCGCTTAGAGTATTTATTGGAGATAAAATAAAAAAGAAGGGATTTTATGTAGATGTCGGTGCTTATCATCCTATACACCTCTCAAATACCTATTATTTTTATAAAAATGGTTGGCAAGGAATAAATATTGACGTTAATCCTAAATCTATTGAGATGTTTGATGTTGTCAGAAAAAGAGATATAAACATTAATGCTGCAGTTTCTAATTGTAGTGGTACAGCAACTTTTTATTCTTGGGATTCTGTTTATGATACAATTTCTGATGAAGAAGCAAAAAAAATAAGGAAAAAAGTTGGACCTGAAAAATTTTCAAAAGAGGTTTCCGTAAAAAGTTTAAAAGAAATTTTAGATAATAATCTAGGTAATAATCAAAAAATAGATTTTCTTAGTATTGATGTTGAGGGTGTGGATCTACAAGTTTTGAAATCTAACGATTGGAATAAATATAAACCCGAATTTTTGATTGTTGAAGAGCACGAAACTGATATTAACAAATTGCTTAATTCAGAAAAATTTAAGTATTTAGATTCATTGGGTTACAAGTTAGTGTCTTGGACTTGTCTCAGCTATATTTTTAAATTTTCTAATTGATTTTATAAATAAGATTTTAATTTAATTTTTTATGAATATTATTTATATAGGTGCTGGTTTTGTTGGTAGTTGTTCGGCTGCTGTTTCAGCTGACAGTGGACATGAAACATTAGTATATGATATTGATGACAGAAAAATTGAACTTTTAGGTTCTTTGGATAGAGAAAAAATAGAATCTTGTATTTTTGAAGATGGTTTAGCCGATTTACTTATTAGAAATAAAGATAGAATAAATTTTACAACAGATTATACAAGAGTTGAAGAATTTTTGGATAATTGTGATGCTATCTATATGTGTTTGCCAACTCCTGAGATCGGTGAAACAGGGGAGAGTGATCTGAAATATTATAATTTAGCTGCCAAACAACTTTCTGAATCTTTGGTGAAGCGTAATGATGGAAAGCAGGAAAAATATATTTTGATTATAAACAAAAGCACAGTGCCAATCGACATGGTTGATCAGACCAAAGTCATAATGGACACTGCTGGGGTAAAAAATTATGGAGTAGTATCTAACCCTGAGTTTTTGGTAGAAGGTAAAGCTATTGAAGGTTCACTTCGACCTGATAGAGTAGTAGTGGGAGCTTGGAAGACACAAGATTTTGGAATTATGCGTAGTATTTATCAAAGATTTTATGATTCCTCTACAGTCAATTATATTGAAGTAAATCCAAAGGAAGCTGCTGCTGGAAAATTGTTAGCAAATTTTTATTTGTTCAATAAGTTGGCGGTTTGTTTTGATGTTATCGGTCGCACTTGTGAGACATTTTCTGATTTACATTTTGAAAAAATACGTCATATCTTGATTTCTGATAGTCGTATTGGTAATTGGGGTTTTTATAATAGTCTTTATGCTGGAGGTAGTTGTTTTATAAAAGATGCTAGATCTTTGATGCACCAATTACAGAATGCTAATCAAGTAGCTTCCATTGTAGAAGAAACATATCTTGCTAATAAACGACAATTGAAGATTTTTTTGGATCGAGCTGAGAAAGATGCTAATTTTGATTGGAATGGTAAAACTGTGGCACTTGTGGGTACTGCGTTCAAGCAAGATACAAATGATATTCGTAATTCACCAAGTATAGATATTGTCCACTTCCTACGTAACAAAAAAATTGCTAAAATAAAAGTATATGATCCTGTGGGTATTCCCATGTTTGAAAAAATATTTCCTTCTACAGATGATATAGAGTATATGAGACATGAATTTGATGCTGTGAGTGGTGTTGATGTCATAATTATTTCTACAGATTGGCCACAGTTTCGTGGTTTGGCAGATATGATGATTGGTGAAAAAAAATCAATGTTAATTATGGATGGTAGAAGAATCTTGCAACATAGATATGTAGATTTACAACAGTCTGGTTTTGATATTATTGCTGTTGGTTCACCTTTTATAAAGGGTAATAAATAAAATTATGTCCAAATATCTCATCACCGGTGGCGCTGGCTACATTGGTAGTCACGTCGTCAAGCAACTTTTAGACAAGAAAAATGATGTTGTCATTATTGACAATCTTTCTACTGGTTTTAATAAAACAATAAATACTTTGCAAAAACATGCGGAGAGCAAAAAGGTAAAACTGTCTTTTTATAAAGTAGATTTGTCTAATGTCAAAAAAGTAGATGAAGTGTTTTCTAAAGAAAAACCAAAAGGTGTAATCCATTTTGCGGCGAGTATTGTCGTACCTGAGTCAGTAAGTGATCCTTTGAAATATTATAGCAATAATACTAGTAATACCATAGCTCTTTTGCAAACTTGTATAAAACATAAAGTAAGCAAATTTATTTTTAGCTCGACTGCTGCTGTCTATGGTGAGCCAGATGAAAAAAGTATTCCTGTGAGTGAAGATACTAGGCCATGTCCTATCAATCCTTATGGTAGAAGTAAATTATTTAATGAAAAAATAATTCAAGACGTTGCTTTTGCCAATCCAAAATTCAAATATGTGATTTTGCGTTATTTCAATGTGGCTGGAGCTTGTGTAGATGGTGAGCTCGGACAATCTACCGAAAATGCGACACACTTGGTAAAAATATGTGCGGAAACTGCATTAGGTAAACGTAACAAAATGAAAATGTTTGGTACAGATTATAGCACAGAGGATGGTACTTGTATTCGTGATTACATTCATGTAGATGATTTGGCTTCTGCTCATATCAAGGCTTTGTCTTATTTGAACAAAAATAAAAGTGATATTTTCAACTGTGGTTATGGTGTCGGATATTCTGTACAAGAGGTGATAGATACTATGAAAAAAGTCAGTGGTGTGGATTTCAAAGTAGAAAAAGAAAAACGTCGTGCTGGTGATTCTGCCAGACTTATTTCTGACAATAACAAGATAAAAAACAAGATGGGTTGGAAGCCGAAGTATGATAATTTGGAGCTTATTTGTAGTACAGCGCTTGAGTGGGAGAGAAAGTTGTAAATCATGAGACATGAATCATATAACATACAAAATATAACTTTAATTGATACATGTTATATGTTTTATGAGTATTGTTATTGCACGTTTTTTGAAATATGTTATAATTAATTCATCAATTATTTTTTAAACGAAAATTTATGGAGGCAAATAAAAAAAGAATTTTTATTTTGGACATTATTTTTTTTGTGGTCTTATTAGCCGTCGGTGGCTATTTTTTTTATAGGAGTGCTCCGGAGGCGACAGCACCAGATAATGAAAGTATGGTGACAAGTACTAGTGAAGTAAGTAATGATTTGCCAGAGGGAGTGATAGTGGAGGATTTGGAGAATGGAAATAAATTGGTGAAGAATGAGAAAGATGGGTATGAGGTGGAGGTTAGTAAAAGTGAATATATTTATAAAACTTTAGAAGGAAAATTAAGAATACAAGATTATAAAGAGCCTGAAGAGCCTTATGGTGGTTTACCTGGGTGTGAAGTAGACATTTCAAAGATTGCTTATTCTATTGATAATAGTGTTGATAAAGAGGCTTCTTCAATATGTGACGATTTGAAACCAGATTGTAATGATTACAAAATAGAATCTATAGACATCAATGGTAAAAAATGGGATAGTTTTTATTTTGACGGAAGTTTCGTGGGGGCTGGTTGGCCAAAATATAGTTACGTTGATGGAAATAAACAATATAAAGTTTATTTTAAATGTAATAAACAAGAATTTATTGATAATATTTTAAATAATTTTTCATTTTAATATAAAAATATGGGGGGACAAAGGAGGGCTTTATTATATTTATTTATAATAATATTTTTCTTTTTCTTTTTTAGTTTTGCAAAAGCTGAAAATATTTTGGACATACCTTTTATTACTCAATTTCCACCAGGAACAAGTTGGAATGATACTTTGAATTGTGGACCAACTTCTTATTTGATGGTTGATTCTTTTTTTACTGGCAGAAGTTTGAATATGCAAATTATAAAAGATGTTGATGACTGGTTATTGGAAAATTATAATATGCCAGTAAATAATTATAATGGAAATAATACATATCTTTCAGATATTAAAAATATATCCATGGAATTTGGTGACTTTCATGATGAAGATGTTGTCTTAACTTATTCATTTGATAGTGTTAAGGATGCTTTAAATGATGGTTTACCAGTTGTTGTTTTAGTTTACACTAACATGTTGAAGTATGGTTTATCTTTTGACAAAGGTCACTTCATGGTCCTCACTGGCATTTCTGGTGACACAGTTTATACCAATGATCCTGGCAAAACTAACGGAAAAAATAAAACTTATCCATTATCACAATTTCTCTACGCTTGGGGCTTGCAAAATAATGCTGCCCTTATTTTTTATCCACCAGGACATAGTGAAATAAAATCAGAGAAAATAGATTTTGGTTTGTGGCAAGATACTTTGTATTTTGGTAAAAACATTTTTGATTGGAAAGAATTACAAAATCAATTGAAAAATTCTGTAGTCAAAGCTGAAAACGAAGAAGTAAAAGCAGATGAAGAAACAAAAGAAACTATAAATTATAATGCTTCTATCTCAAACAAGTCTCAAACTTTGAATGTCGAGCCAGGGCAGATTATAAATCTTACTATAGAAGCCAAAAATACGGGTAACATCGCTTGGCAGAGGAATTTGATATCTCTAAATGTAGTGGGAGGTAAAGAAATAAATCAAAAATTTTATACTCCTTCTTGGAAGACTAATCTCCGTCCGACTTTGGTGGATAGTGATGTAAATGTTGGTGAAACAGGAAATTTTTCTTTTCAATTACAAGTTCCCGAAGAAAAGGGAAATTACAATTTTCGTGCCATGATTGTCAAACAAAATGGCACTGATTTTGCCCAAATTGGCAGTGATATTTTTTCTTTGCAATTGAATGTAACAGAAAAAGAAATTGAGGAAGAAAAATTGGCAACTGTCGAGGAAACAGAAAAAGAAAATATTTTTGACAAAGTAAAAGAAACCGTGGACAATTTTGTCAACAAAGTAAATGATGTGGTAAAAGATGTTGTGGAGAATCTAAAACAAATTCCAAATTATTTTGGTGGCGGATCTTCTAGTGGTAGCAGTGATACTAATGTTGGAGAACAAGAAGAAAATACTCAAACAGATGAGGATGTGCCGGCAAATTTATTTTTTACAGTGGACAATAATTCAAATACCACTTGGGTCAACACTGTTACGACTACGATAAGTGGTGAAAAAAGTACAGAGCTGACAAGCTTGAAAATAAACAATGAAGAATCAGACTTCATCAATTCCAGCACGACTTGGTCGGCAGAAGTAGCTTTGCAAGAAGGTGAAAATATTTTTTCTTTAGAATTTTTGGATAGTGATTTGGCAAATAGTGTTACAGGTACTGTTAATCTTTATTTAGATACTATCGCACCAGAGACGCCATCTTTGATTACTATTTTAAATACAGATAATTTTCCACAAATTGAAATTTCTTGGCAGAGCACGGATGCTGGGAGTGGTCTCGATTATTATGTTCTTGAATATAAAAACGCGACATCTACTCTGTGACAGACTATGCTTGAAAACACGACTAGTACCAATTATATTTTGCCAGTGGAAATAGGTGATAGTTACCAATTTCAGGTGCGGGGATTTGATATTGCTGGCAATGTTTCGGCTTGGAGTTCGAGAGGAGAAATATCAGTTGATTGGTCAAAAGAAGTAGTACTAAATGAAATTGCTTATGCTCCTACTGCACAAGAAAATTGTGGAGGTGAATGGCTAGAATTATACAATCCGCAAGCTTTAGATTTGTCTGGCTGGAGTATAGAAATTTTATCAGATACTTCATCAAGTACTGTGTTTATTACGTCTTCAAGTACAGAAAAATATTTTGTAGTTTCTAATTTAGATATACCAGATAGTGGAGCACAAATAATTTTAAAAGATTCTACGGGAAAAATAATTGACGAAAGTAATCAAGTTGCTGGTTGGTTTGCGACAAACAATTTTTGGCATGCTAGATCTTTGGAAAGAATAAATAGTAATTTGTCAGGTAACTTAGTCAACAATTGGCGAGTAAACAATTCTTTACGATTTTCTTTGTACGACAATAGTTGTGGCCAAAATTATTCTAGTCGAGGTATGTCCAACAGTGGTTATTATTTCCTTTCAAAAAAATTGTCACAAGATTATTTTTTTGCTACGAGTTCTACTGAAAATTTTGTCTTGCATTTGACAAAGGAAAACAATCCTTATATTTTTGACGAGAAAGTCATTTTGCCGGCCAATTATACTTTGGTTGTGGATCCTGGTGTAGTTGTGGTTAGCAAGCTTGTCGATGCTAGTTTGGAGGTCAGTGGCAAATTACAAATAAATGGCACAGCTGATGATCCTGTCTATTTTACTTCTCCTCGGGACAAAACAGTGGCTGATTGGTATTTGTCTGGATATCCCAGCACTTTACCGGCAGGTGATCCTGCACCAGGAGATTGGAGTGTGATTGTGGTCAAAGGTGGGGGAGAGCTGTCTGCTAATTATGCCAATTTTTGGTATGGAGGAGATACTTATCGTAATGGTGATTGTTTTGTTTGCTATGCGCAACAAGTGATCAGAAATGAAGGTGGTATTGTGATTGTGAATAATAGTAGTTTTGATAATATGGAATTTACTGATGATTACGCTGATAATGATGATGCCTATATTTGGAATGCTGGTTATGTTGAATTGAACAATAGTGTTTTTAATAGTGGTTATAGAGCTTTGAAATCTTTAGAAAACACACACGTTAGTCTAAGTGGTAACACTTTTAGTAATTTTACAATTACCGAGGCACAACCTTTGGATGTGCGAGAAGCTGTTTTGAATAAATGGGAAAATAATGTTTTTGAAAACAATGCTTTCAATTCTGTAGTTTTGCCAGTTTTAAATATTAGCGAAGATTATACTTTGTCGGCAGATTATAATAATGTTATTTTTGATGGTATCAATGTGTCTTCTACCGCTACTTTGACAATCTTACCAGGTGTAGATGTCAATTTAAATGCTAATACTTGGCTAAAAGTGGAAGGTAATTTGCAGGCCTTAGGTGAAGAAGGTAGTCATATTAGATTTTGTCCGAGTTCAGCTTGTGCCGGATTTTTATTTCAAAATTCAAGTGATAATGTGTTGTCTTATGTGGACATCAAAAATGCTGGTTATCATTCTACATATCCTTTTAGAGAAAATAAAAATTATACAGCACCAATTTGGACCATCAATTCTAGTTTGTCTATTGATAATAGTTCTATCATGGATAATAGAAGTCCAACAGGATTTGGAATTTGTAGCGCTGGCAGTAATTTGGATGTGAGAGATTCTGAATTTGGTTGGTCTTATGATTGGCGTCAGACGCATTATAGTTGGGAGACAGGAGGCATAAAATTGAATGGTGGAAATTTACATATAGAAAATACCGATTTTCATTTTATGAATTATGCCATCGAGGCTAGACAGGGTGGGGCAGTCGTGACTTATGATAACATGAGTCCTGCCAATTTTTTTAATATGTATTCTATTCCACAGCATAACCAAAATTGGTTACCATTTGATATTTTTCCTTTTGCTTCTCGTTAACAAACAAAAAACAGCCTATAACTAGACTGTCTTTTGTTTCCTCCCGACGTCGCCAGCTTCGGTTGGAAACGGTGTCGTCGGGTTGTGACCATTCCTAGTCCGATGGAATACGAAGCCGGTATCTTGACCAGCATAGTTTTCCATCAGGATAACAATAGGTTTGGAGGTCTTCGTCCATCTCTATCTTGCCCTTACGGGCGAGACGAACGAGTTTTTCGTTGAATTCGTCTTTCTCTAGACCACTATTCGTGGCCCAGAAGAGCTCAATGTCCCTAACCCAAGAACCTTTTTGGTTCCGGAGCATCTTCAGGATTTTGAACCCCAAAGATCTCTTGTTATAAGAGACCTTCAAGACCTCTGTCACGAGGTCAAGGAGCTCAGACAACATGGCCACAATGAGTGACAGAAACAGAATCTCGATAACATTCATTTTTGTTCCCTCTGCTAGAGTTGGAAATCTGAATCAACGGCCTAGTATAGCACAAAAAAGCCCTTTTGTCAAGATTGGCAAACAAAAAACAACCTATCACTAGACTGTCTTTTGTTTCCTCCCGACGTCGCCAGCTTCGGTTGGAAACTTTGTCGTCGGGTTGTCTACCTCCTTAATTTTTGTCTGTTTAGCCTGACGCGGGTTTCTTTCCGCGTCTTCGGTTCGCCGTCATCACCGAGATTCGTGACGACGGAGAACTCACTCATCTCCACCACACCCTTTTTTACGAGTGGATGGAGGAGAAAGTAAATGTTGTGGTGTTGGACACGTAATTCCTCACACCTTCCGACCAGATCGAAAGGCGTGATCCAGTCGTTCTCACTCCAGAGAACACTGAGGATCTCTTGCCTAGCCTTCCTAACCTCAAAGAGGTTGTGAAGCAGGAAGGAAAAGAAAAGAGCGAAGAGAATAGCTGTTGCGGACATGTGACTCCCTCCGAGTCAACGGGTTGTGGCCAAAAGTTAGCACAAAAAAGCCATTTTGTCAATCCTCTGTACAAAATTTTTTTCTTGAAGCTATTTGTTTTTTGAGGTATAATTATGTTTATAAAAATAAATAATTAAATCGTATAATCCGCAAATCCGTATTATCCGTATATCCGAATTATTCTATGGAAAAACAAACCAAAATTGTCTGTACTATTGGACCGTCTTGTGAAGATGTTGAAATTCTTGAGAAAATGGTCAAAGCTGGAATGAATGTAGCTCGACTAAATTTTTCACACGGCACTTATGAAAATCATGCGATGCTTATCAAAAATATTCGCGAAGTAGAAAAAAAGACTGGTCATCCTATAGCTATTTTGCAAGATTTGCAAGGACCAAAAATTAGAATTGGCAAAGTAGCAGATGAAGGTGTTGGTTTGGTTTTGGGCAAGGAGGCTATTTTTTCTACAGAACCTGATGATAAAGATGCTATACCTGTTGGTTATACTGAATTACACAATTTTGTTAAAGAAGGAGAAACAATGCTTTTGGATGATGGAAAAATTCAAGTAAAAATTGAAAGAATAGTAGGTAAAAAAATTTTTACCAAAGTTGTTGTACCTGGTACTCTGACTTCTCACAAAGGGATAAACATTCCTCAGAGTAATTTGTCTGGGCTAGTTGTCTTGACCGAAAAAGATAAAAAAGATGTTGAATTTGGTGTGGCTCAAAAAGTAGATATGATTGCTCTTTCTTTTGTCATGCATCCTGATGATATTATTGATTTGCGTTATCATATCAAGCAAGTAGAAGCTGATTTGGGTATAAAAGACAGTATGCCAATCCGTATCATTGCTAAAATAGAAAAAAAAGAAGCTGTAAAAAATATAAAAGAAATTATTGATGTGGTAGATGGTATTATGGTGGCAAGAGGTGACTTGGGTGTAGAGATTCCAGCTGAAGAAGTACCTATTATTCAAAAGAGATTAATCGATGTGGCTTTGGAAAATGCCAAACCAGTTATTGTCGCGACGCAGATGCTAGATTCTATGCAAAATAATCCTCGTCCTACTCGGGCTGAAGTGTCTGACGTGGCCAATGCTGTGATTGATCATACCGACGCTGTGATGTTGTCCAACGAAACAGCTAGTGGCAAATATCCCGTAGAGACAGTAGAAATGATGAGCAAAATTATCAAAGAAACAGAAAAATCTGAATATACCGAACTTTTTTCTAAAAAGACAAAAGAAAAAAGTGAAAATATTGATGATGTGATTAGTGGATTATCACGTATTGTTGCTGAAGATGTAAATGCTGATTTAATTTTGGCAGCCTCTTTGTCTGGTGATACAGGCAGGCTTATTTCTCGTTATCGTCCAAAGTTTCCTATTGCTGTGGCTACTAATAGTAAGTTAGTGTCTCATCAGCTCAATTTATCTTGGGGTATTTTGCCCTTTGAATTGGTGGAGTGCAAAAGTATTGAAGAACTTATAGAAAGATCTATCACTAATCTAAAAGAAAAGAAAATTATAAAATCTGGTGATAGGATTATTGTTGTGGCTGGTGAACCTGTAGGGCACGCTGGTTCTGTCAATTTGCTTGAAGTGAGGGAAGTGAAGTAAAAGGCTTACAATGCCTACAAAGCTGACAAGGCTTACAAGGCATTATAAAAAAGGCCTTGTAGGCTCCTGCCTGCCGGCAGGCAGGTTGTAAGCCTCGTGAGCCTTGTAAGCATATATTTATATAGTAAATTATTAAAATAAGTTTTGACATTGTTTATAAATGAGTTTTGTAATTTACGTAATTTTGTGCTATAATAATTTCACTAGATTTAACTAAATTTTAGCAAAAATTTCTATGTTCAAAAACCGCGCTACATCTTCCAAAAAAGTCGCGGATAATGGGAGAAAAAATGTAGAAAAAAATAACGCTACCAAACAAGACAAGCGTGTTTTGTGGTTTGACCAAATTGGTATCAAAGATATTCCACTGGTTGGTGGTAAGAATGCTAGTTTGGGTGAGATGTACAATAATTTGACCAACAAAGGTATCAGTGTTCCCAATGGTTTTGCGGTGACGTCTTTTAGTTATTGGGAATTTTTGGACAAAACTGGACTTAGAAAAAAAATAAAAGAAGCGGTTAAAAATTTGAATATCAATGATATCAAAAGCTTGAATCAAGTTGGTGCCAAAGTTCGCAAAATGGTTTTGGAAGCCAAGTTCCCCAAAGAATTGTCCAAAGAAATTGAAGAATCATATTCCAAATTATCAGAATCACAAAAATTAAAAAATGTTGCGGTGGCTGTTCGTTCATCTGCTACGGCCGAAGATTTGCCTGATGCTAGTTTTGCTGGACAACAAGAAACATATTTGAATGTCGTTGGTAAAAAAGATTTGCAAGTTGCCGTCAAAAAATGTATTGCTTCACTATTTACTGATCGAGCTATTTCTTATCGTGAGACCAAAGGTTTTGATCATTTGGATGTAGCTTTGTCTGTCACGGTTCAAATCATGGTTGGTTCTGAGTCAGGAGCTAGCGGTGTCATGTTTACACTTGATACAGAATCTGGTTTCCCTGGAGTAGTCCTTATCAATTCTTCTTATGGATTAGGGGAGTATGTTGTCAAAGGCCGAGTAACTCCGGATCAATATTATGTTTTCAAAGAAGGTTTGAACAATGGTAAAAAATCTATAATTAGTAAAATTTTAGGTAGTAAAGAAGTAAAATTAGTTTACGGCAAAATTGGTACCAAACAAATGTCAGTACCTCGTGATCAACAAAATAAATTTGCTATTACTGACGATGAAGTATTGCAATTGGCTAAGTGGGGGATGGAAATTGAAAAATATTATGGCAAGCATCAGGATATTGAGTGGGCCAAAGATGGCAAGACTGGTAAGCTTTTTATTGTGCAAGCTCGTCCCGAGACTGTCAAAGCTAATAATGATAAAAATTTCATTGAAACATATATTTTAAACAAAAAAGGAAAAGTATTACTCACAGGTACTTCTGTCGGACAAAAGATTGGTGCGGGCAAAGTTCGTGTCATCGACAATCCCAAACAAATGAAACTTTTCAAAAAAGGTGAAGTTTTGGTTACGCGTATTACAGATCCAGATTGGGAACCTATCATGCGTATTGCTTCCGCTATTGTGACTGAACAAGGGGGTAAGACTTCTCATGCCGCTATCGTTTCTCGTGAGCTTGGTGTCCCTTGTATTGTCGGTGCTAAAAATGCTCGTAAACTTCTCAAAACAGGTCAAAAAGTGACAGTTAGTTGTACTGGTGGAGACGAAGGTGTGATTTACAAAGACATGTTACCATTTGAAGTTCAAAAAACTGAAATTAAGCAAGTTGACAAAACTAATACCAAAATAATGATGAATGTTGGCGATCCTGACAATGCTTTTTCTTTGTCATTTTTGCCAAATGATGGTGTTGGCCTTGCTCGTGAAGAATTTATTTTTAGTAATTTTATTCGTATTCATCCTTTGGCACTTTTGAATTATGACAAATTGCAAGATAAGAACGCCAAAAAACAAATTGCTGAGATGACTCGTGGTTACAAGAAAAAATCTGATTACGCAGTTGACAAACTTGCCGAAGGTATTGCGCGTATTTCTGCTTCGTTTTATCCCAAAGATGTTATCGTTCGTTTGTCAGATTTCAAGACCAATGAATATGCTACACTGATTGGTGGCAAAGAATTTGAACCAAAAGAAGAAAATCCTATGCTTGGTTGGCGTGGTGCTAGTAGGTATTATTCCAAAGAGTATAAACCAGGTTTTGAATTAGAATGTCAGGCTATCAAGAAGGTTCGTGAAGAATGGGGACTAAAAAATCTTATTGTCATGATTCCATTTTGTCGTACTCCGGAAGAAGGACAAAAAGTTTTGGACACCATGAAAGAATTTGGACTAGAACGAGGTAAAGAAGGCTTACAAGTTTATGTCATGTGTGAGATTCCTTCAAACGTCATTTTGGCTGAAGATTTTGCTCAGCTTTTTGATGGTTTTAGTATTGGTTCCAATGATTTGACTCAATTGACTTTGGGAGTTGATCGTGATTCTGCTCTTGTTAGTCATGTTTATAGTGAAAAAAATCAAGCAGTGGTAAAACTTATCAAAGATGTGATTCATACAGCGCACAAATACAAACGTAAAGTAGGTATCTGTGGTCAAGCGCCAAGTGATTATCCTGAGTTTGCCGAGATGCTCGTTCGTGAAGGTATTGATAGTATTTCACTCAATCCTGATACTGTCATCCCGACTCGTGAACGTATCGCTTTTACCGAAAAGACTTTGGGACGTAAAGGCAAAAAAACTCATAAGACCTATCTTGGCCTTGTGACTTTGTTAGGTATTATGTCTGCTTTTACTATGACTTTGGGAGCTGGTTGCAACTTGTCAAAAAATGTTGAAAATTTTAGTAATCCTGTGGTACAAGATATTACCCCAGCACAAATTCGAGAAAATGCTGAAAAAAGAGCTCAAGAAATGCAGAATCAACAAAAAACACAATTGACACAAAGTTTGAACATTGCTGATTTTGCTAATTTTAGTCTTAAGTATCCTCAAGATTGGGTAGTAAATTATTGGAATGGGGGAGTAACTTTGACTAATCCTGAATCTGGAGAATATGTTAGTATTTTCAAACAACTTGTTAGTCATCCTGTAGCAGAAGAACAGAAAGAAAAAATAATCTTGTCAGGAAAAGATTCTCGTAAATATAAACAGAAATTAAATAGTAATAGTACTCCAGAATTCAATGTTGTTGAGGTAGCTATGGGAGACTATGTTTTGGAAATGAATAGCAATGCTAATAATTTTGAAGATATACTTGGGACTTTTCAATTTACAGATATGAGTAATCCGGATAGACCTTTGACTCATTGGGATGTTCGAGAAAAGCGTATCTGTACTCAGATGATTACTTATGCCAAACAAGCTGAAGGAGCTAGTTGTCAGGCTTTCTCTACACCTTGTGATATCCCGGAAGGTTGGGCTGTGTGTGATTCTTCTTCACAATAATGTCTATTTTAAATAATTAAAAACGGTTTCTTTTTTAAGAGACTGTTTTTTTTTGATATTTTGGATAACAAGAATAATAAACGTCTGCCTTCCGCCAGATAGGAATGAAACGAATTATATTAGCAGAATAGGCAGAATAATTATAATAAGTTTCAAGCTTTGTAGGCCTTGTGAGCCTTGTAAGCATGGGTATTGTAATGTATACCGTTTTAGTATATAATAGTCTCGTTTAAAATAATATATATGATTTTACACAATAGAATTAATCGTAAAGAACTACGTAAAAGAATCAAAGAAGATCCTACACCTCGTATGACGATTTCTTTTTATAAATACGTAAATATTGCTGAGCCGAAGAAATTGCGTGACGAATTATACCGTGCTTGGAGTGCAATTGGAGTTTTGGGCAGAATTTATCTTGCTAAAGAGGGAATAAACAGTCAATTGTCAGTACCAACTGCCAATTTTCAAATTTTTCGTGATTATATTGACATGTTCAAAGAATTCAAAGACGTGCCTTTCAAAATTGCTGTTGAAGATGACGCCATGCCTGCCGGCAGGCAGGGCAAATCTTTTTATAAATTGACAATCAAAGTTCGGCACAAAATTGTGGCTGATGGTCTAGATGACGATGCTTTTGATACTACCAATGTTGGTAAACATCTAACTGCCAAAGAGTGGAATGAAGAAATGTCCAAGGATGATACTGTCGTCGTGGATATGCGCAATGCTTACGAATCAAATATTGGTCATTTTGAAAATGCTATATTGCCTGATGTCGATACTTTTCGCGATGAACTACAATTTGTCAAAGAGGAACTAAAAGACAAAAAAGATAGAAAGATTTTGCTGTATTGTACAGGTGGTGTGCGTTGTGAAAAAGCCTCTGCTTTCCTCAAGTCTGAAGGTTTCAAAGATGTGAATCAGCTTTATGGTGGTGTGATAGATTATGCTCGTCAGTGTAGTCAAGAAAATTTGCCTGTGAAATATAGAGGCAAGAATTTTGTTTTTGATGATAGGGGAGCAGAGACAATTTCTGACGAAATTTTGGCTAAGTGTGAACAGTGTGGCGAAGCTTGTGATCATTACAATGATTGTGCCAACGAAGCTTGTCATGTACTTTTTATCCAATGTCCTACATGTGAAGAAAAGTATCAAGGTACTTGTAGTGAAGAATGTCAAAAAATAATAAATTTGCCAGAGGAAGAAAAAAAGATCGTACAAAGAGAATTGTCCAAAAAGAAAGGCAAAAATAGTCGATTAAAAAAGAAATAGTAGTAATAAAAAACAGGGATTATTAAACCCTGTTTTTAAATACATGTTTAATGTGTTATAATTAGAACACTCTAATTCAAGTAAGTATAATCGAAAATATGAAGAAAAAAAACCTAAAGTTTTTGACAGTGATATCTGTGGTGTCATTGTCTTTATTTTTTATTCCATCCTCAAAACCAGCTCAAGCAGAGGTAACAAGTCCAACTGGTTATCTGCCTATTACTTGGGTTAGTGAACCTGGCATTCAAACTTTCATGAAAGCACCATCTTATGCTGGTTATATTGATTTTATAACTGATATAGATCTTACAAAAAATCAAATAAAAGTAATGGGTGAAGGGAATAGAGTAGATGGAGGACCTCCGGCAGAGCCTTTTACTGTTAGTACCACTACTCAAAATTGGTTATTTCCTCGCTTTACAGCTGAATCTTTTAAACAATCTCATAACGATGTAAAGTTTTTTTGGGATATTTCCTTTTTCAATACCACAATGTCTACTACAACGCTTAGTTTTGCTTTGAAGTCTTCTGATGCTAAAGGAAGTTATATTTCTAGTGGCAGTAGACCAGGGGACGCTATTTCCAAAGCTCGTCGTATGCTTATTATTGATAATAAGACTGGTTTAGCCGAGATTAAGAGTTTTGATTTAGATACTTTTGTAAATAAGGGAGATCAAGCTGTAGAAGGATTGGCACCTTTTGAAATGCCTAGTTCTGATATTATAGCTTCTAGACTTTTTGTAGGAGTTAAAAATGGTGGTAAAAATTTATTGGTGTATTGTAGTAAAAATGCTTCTGTAGGTGAAGCTAGTGATGCGCTTTTGAATGCTGGTGTATCAACTGAAAATCAAATACAATTAGATGGCGGTGGTAGTACAACCTGTGCTTACAATTTATCTGGACAACATTTTGTCGAACCTGGTAGAGCTTTGCCTGTGGTTATGGGTGTCGTGCCTATTTTGAATAAAGGAAATATCACTATAAACAATCTAAATGTTCGTACAGGTCCTGGTGTTGCTAATCCTGTGGTAAAAAAACTAGCCTTGGGTACAGAAGTCATAATTCATGAAGAAAAAGATGGTTGGTTACGTATTTCAGATAAGGAATGGGTACACAGTAATTATGTAAAAAAGATAAAGGGATTGCCTTTTGAGGCTTCTATTACAATAGAAGGTTTAAATGTTAGAAAAGGAGCTGGCACAAGCTTTGGTGTTACTCGCAAGTTACATTTGGGTGACAAGGTAAAAGTTTTGGAAGAGAAAAATGGCTGGATGAGAATTTCTGATACAGAGTGGGTATTAGGTGATTATGTGAGTAACTAATTGAAATTTAATTAAAAAACAGGGGTGACTAAATCCTGTTTTTTATTTTTACTAAAGAGTTATTTTGTGATATTATAAAAGTAAGAGTAAATATATAATTTAAATTATGAATATGGAAAATACAAATTTTGGTCCTCCTGTTTCTAAGGAACCACAAGGTAAGAAAAATAATTTGTCGGTAATTTTGGGTATCGTGGTAGTACTTATAGCTGTAGTTGTGACTTATCTTTTTTTGCCAGAATCAAAAAAGGAAGTCGTCAAAGAAAATGTACAAAATATTCAAGAACAAATTATAGAAAATATCAAACCTGCGATAGCTTTTTCTTCTAAATTTTCAGTTTATGAGGAAGTCCCTGTAGTTGTAACACCACAAGTTAAAGATTATTCAGTCAATCAGGATTTGAGTAATGTGATCAATGTGGATGATTTTTATTTGTCTGATGAAGCTAAAGCTTTATTAAATAAAAATGCCTTTGCGGTCATGCCTGCTTACCATAATGAATTTTATCCTTTGTATGAAGACAATCGTTATCATTATTTGCCAAGTTTTATAACTACTGATTCTATTTTGCACAATTATCATTTGGTTTTTGATTATTTGTTAAAAAATTTGGAAGAAGAAAAATTGTTTTCAGAATTGCAAACTGTAAATTCTCAAATGTTGGCTGAATCAGTAAAACAGTATGAAAGTTTGAAAGGTAGTGAATGGGAGAATGCAGCGAGAAGAAATGTTGGTTTTTTTGCTGTGGGAGCTAGCCTATTAGATTCTTCTACAACTGTACCAGAATTTGTAAAAGATGAAGTAAGTCAGGAACTAAATTTAATTGCTGATCATCAAGGTATTACTGCTTCACCGGTTATAAATATTGGTAGTAATGAAACGATTATAGAAAAATTGAAAGAAGATTATTCTCAGTATATCCCACGTGGGCATTATGAAAAATCAGAAAAGTTACAAAAATATTTTAAATCAATGATGTGGTATGGACGTCTTAGTTTTCGTATGAAGAGTGAGGATGAAATCAAATCAGCTCTTTTGATTACTTTGGCATTGAACAAAGACGACAACAAAAATGCTTGGAACGCTATTTATGAACCGGTCAATTTTTTCGTCGGTAAAAGTGATGACATTACTTATTATCAATTTAGAGATTTGTTGGAAGAAACTTTGGGTAAAGAAATTTCATTTAGTACTCTTACTAGTGACAAAGAAAAATTGGCTGAATTTGTAAAAGCTACCGAAAAACTTGAACCACCACAAATAAATTCTATTCCAGTTTTTAATTCTGAAATTCAACCAGATAGAGAAGCAGAAATAAAGGCTTTTAGATTTATGGGGCAGAGATTTACTATTGATGCTGCTATTTTCCAAAGATTGGTAGATAGAGAGACACCAAATAGGATGTTGCCAAAAGGTTTAGATATTCCTTCGGCTATGGGTTCTGGTGAAGCTCTAGATATTTTGACAGAGATGGGAGAAACAAAATATGAAAAATATTCTACCAATATGCTTAGTATGAGAAAATATGTAGATACTTTTTCAGTTGGCAATTGGACACAAAATTTGTATTGGTCATGGCTTTATCAGCTTCGTCCACTTTTGGAAGAAAAGGGAAGTGGTTATCCTATATTTATGCAAAATAAAGCTTGGGTTAGAAAAGATCTAAATACTTATTTAGGCAGTTGGTCAGAGTTGAAACACGATACTATTCTTTATGCCAAACAAGTTTATGCAGAAATGGGAGGAGGCCCTGATGAACCGCAAGCTAAAGATGATAGAGGTTATGTCGAACCAAATGTTTATGTCTATGCCAGATTGGCATCATTACTCAAGATGACAAAAGAAGGTCTAGAAAGTCGGGCGCTTTTGACTGAGGCAATGAAAGATAATATTTCCAAAATGGAAACTTTGGCTTTGAAATTAAAAACAATTTCTGAAAAAGAATTAAACAATGAAAATTTGACTGATGAAGAATACGAATTAATTAGATCTTACGGTGGACAACTAGAACATTTCTGGTTGGAAGTAAACAAAGATGACAAAGCTTTTAGTGAATATGAAAGACAAAGTGATTATTTGATGGAAAATCCATCTGCTATTATCTCAGACGTCGCAACTGATCCCAATGGTCAAGTCTTGGAAGAAGCAACTGGCAGAATTTATGATATTTATGTAGTGGTACCAATTGACGGTGAATTGCGTATTGCCAAAGGTGGTGTTTATTCTTATTATGAATTTGCCTGGGACTTGTCAGACAGACTGACAGATAGCAAGTGGAGAGATATGCTAAACAATGGTGAAGCTCCTGAATTACCTACTTGGACTAATTCATTTGTAGCACAATAGAGATGCATAAAAAACAAATAATTTTGTTAGCAGGGTTTGTAATATTTTTGCTAATTGTTTTTGTTAGTATTTATTTGTGCAACTTTGCCACAAAAACAGAGATTAAAATTGATTTATCTGCTGAAAATGACTTCTCAGATTTTTCAGCACAAAAAAAGAAGCTTCCTCAAAAAAATGAGGAAGCTTCTGTATTAGGAATTGATAATTTGATAATGATGAGTGGTAATATTTCAAAAAATGAAGAAGCTGATTTGGACAAAAATAGTATTTTAGAAAATTATAGTTTGGAAAATGGAGTTTTATCAATTGTACAAGCAGAAGAAATACTTTGGCAATCAAATTCTGATTGGTGGGTAGATGATTTTGTGTTAGCTGATGTCAATAATGATGGCATAATAAACTTGAATGTGTCAGTTTGGAAGCCGGGTGATTTTGGTTCGTCTCAACCTTTTTGGATAGAAGAAAATGACATGAGTATCAAGAATCATTTTTTTGTTTTTGATTTGGTAAATAACAAAATCAAACCAGTCTGGCAATCTTCTAATCTCAGTGTTCCAAATTGTGCTTTTCAAATTGTAGATGTTGATAATGATAGCAAAAATGATTTGGTGGTTTTAGAAGGGGATTATATGGATAGTCCTGATTGTCTGGGTAAATATACTGCTGTTTGGAAATGGAATGGTTGGGGATTTGGCAATGAATGGAGGAGTGGAAATATTGAAGAATAGTTGACAAAATGAAAAAAAAGTAGTATAGTAATAATGTAATACATTATTACTTTATAAAATATTATGAT
>Ga0208863_1000677_pt1 | contig 28163 bp, 23 predicted proteins | sample RifOxyD3_FD_184040 | JGI IMG/M metagenome (GOLD analysis project Ga0208863, IMG submission 184040) | Soil microbial communities from Rifle, Colorado - Rifle Oxygen_injection D3 (SPAdes) | ecosystem: Environmental > Terrestrial > Deep subsurface > Rock core/Sediment | place: Rifle, Colorado...
CACCCGCCGGTCGGATCGTCGTCACGCCGAAATCGTCGGGAATGTTGTAACCCACACGCAGGGTGGTTCCCATGCGGGCCAGTATGAACACGCTCCCGAGATTACCGCCCACATAGGGCAGCACCTCATAATCCCAACCCTGTTCGGTCGCGTCATGGGGTTTCCACTTCCGCTCGACAAGCAGGTCCAGTGCCAGTTCATCGGGAAGTTGCGTGTCCCATCCCTGCGGTTCGTCTGAGTGAATGATCTTGTGCACGACTTTTTGGGATGTTTCAGAACCTGCGGAAGGCCCGATGACGCCGACGCTAAACGCCAAGGTATCCGCCACTAAGCCATCTAGTGTGATCGCCGTTCCTTGAATGCCCAAATACAGCCACCCCCCGTACGGTCGCTGGTCTTTGGGCGGGTCGGCGATCGTTATGTCGGGCGGCGTATATAAATGCTGCCCCAGATAGAACCCGAGCACGGTGTTGCGGTTCCCTGCGTCAGGGAGCAACTTGCGATACCAGTTGAGCTGATCGGGATTCTTATTCGCCGCGAACAGGTAGTCGAAACGCGTCGCGTGCGTGTAGTATCGATCTGTATCTGCAAAAGAGTCGTTCTCGAACTGAAGTCCGAAGTACTCCCGATCGTTATCTTCCGCCCCAACGGGCACCGCAGTCGCAAGACAGACGACGCACATCCACACAACCAGCGCGAATCGCATAAGACAGCCTCCTTTTTGGTCAATAACGTTTCGGCACCAGATCACAAACATAGCACCTTCTACCTGTATTTTAACCGGGCCATTACTGCTGGTAGTAAAGTTAACGACCAGGCCTTCATGCGCGACGTTCTCGCTCTCTTTCTGTCCGCTGCTCCGGGCGGAGGATCTCATGGGACATTCTTACCTATTAATTTATTGAAACAACTAAGAGAAATAAATAAGAACGTCCAGCTTGTCTTTTTAACGCCTTTTCACCGACCGCTAGTTTTCGCATCTGCCTTCCTCACACCATATTAATGAGAAATGGCTCCTGTTGCTTATATTACCACACAGGTTAACTCTTAATTCGGTCAATTGCTCTTCTTGAGCCACAGGAGGCCCTTCGATATGTTAAAGCTAATTCCAGCTATATAGGATTGCGTAGTATCTGTGCTATTTCCGGGTACGGCGTCCTCATCTTTCGTCCATACACTCGCTGCAAAGATGTCCCCGTAAGGTAGGGAATAGGCCAGGCCGACACCCATCGACTCGCTAGGATTCGACGATGCCTTCACGAGAATCTTGAACGAGAGATTCTTATAGAAATCACTACCTGTGTAGTCTCTGTATATGTCGCCCAGTTGCCAATTGAGACCAATATAGAATGAGGCTGGCTTCTCCTTTTCATGAACCGTTTGTGTCGCAGAATCATATACAAGTTGCTTGACGTTGGTAACAGGCATGTCAGCCGACAAATAGATGTGTTCGTCGGGGCCAGCGATCATGGTCCTCTTCAAAATTGACTTGTCTTTATCTTGGACATCGATCGTGATAGTAGATCTCTTGTATTCCTGCTTGTGAAGAACGCATTGTTGCATAGGTGACTGTACAATACCTTCCATGACTCCAATCGTCCCTAAGATGGCAGAGACATCCTCAGCCAAGCGAGATTGCCTTATTGACTCATTGAGCGTGATTTTAGATGCATCATCCGGAAGAACGAATAGGAATCGCGTACCTTTGCTTGTACTAGGTAACCTATTATTCTTGTCAGCCTCTAAACTCCTCAATTCGATCTTGTAGTCGTAATCATTTGTGACGCAGGAGATAATGATGGCGTCTGCGCTCAGCGTAGCCTGTGCTTGATTCACCAGGACAACGCATGAGATAACGAATACCACAACCGCTGCTCTAGTTACACACATGTTCATTTTTTCCCCTCCTTGTAATTCAGATCCGCATCAATGACACGCTCTGGATTTTTGGGCCGCCCGGGTTTGCCCGTCGACACCTGCGGAACCAACTTATGAAACAGCTCGCCAAGTAATTATAGAGTAATTATAGGAGTAATTATAGGGACACCATACTTAATTAGTGTTTGGACTACCAGAGAGACACAGTTATCTATTTATCTATTGAAGTGAGTTAGAAAAACAGGATGTCCCTACTCTGTTTCCTAGCCTCTCGTCCCCATACTAACTACAATAATTGATTAAAAACATCCATAATAACCAATATGACTGTATACACCGGAATATTTTCGGCTTTTTAATGCTCTACTATATTAATTATCGCTAAATATTATGTATAGGCAACTTAGCTTCTCAATTCCGAAATTTCAAAAAACGATTAAATCCGGTAGTGGCTAAATTTATTTACCTATTCTCAAAAATAACCTGCAAAACAAATATACAAATTTATCCTGCATCTCCATTACGTTACCGCCATGCTATAATCTTCTATTTCCGTGCAATCTCCTTGGCAGGAAACAATGGAAAGACGGTTCGAATGGATTTATTATCAGGTTGATGGCCAATTTATTGTTAATAACCTGTCTACTTTATAGACTAGAAAATAGTGGATACTAAGTATAAGGTATCCTGTCAATGATTATTTAAACCTTTTATTAATCGCTAAATATATCAATATTTCATCATATTCTGGTTGCCGTTTTACAAATTACAGTTCCCGGTTACCAGTTTCTGAAATAGCAATTTGCAGGAGGAAAATTTTTACAGATTTGAAAGGTCACAAGATGCGGCTGGTAGCCGCAAAGGAAAATGAAGAGTTCCGAGAGAAGAGGAAGAAAGGAAATGTGATGAATTCGCGAAAAACTTATACTCGCGCTGAGGCGCAGAGAAAAAATTATCTTTTTATTTTAATCGCAGTTACCATTGCGGGCTCTGCACCACACTTCCGGCACCATTCGGCTAACAAGGCTTTAAACCAATAGCCGATCAGGCATGTTCGACGATTGTAGGGGCGAAAAAATTTTCGCCCACAGCGGGCCAAGATTAGATTCGCTAAGGATTGCCGGCTGCAGAACGATAGATTATGAGTCTTACCAAATGGGCTTCCTGCTTCCTGCAAAGAGGCTTTAAGATACTTTTCGGCACACTGTTGGGCGTGAAAGCAGGCTGAATCGTAGTTGGGCGACTTGCGTGCGCGCAACTCCCTCCATGCAGTCGCTAAATCCCCTTCTGCCTTTGTAATCCACTCAATTGTGAGTGGCTGCATACAACTCCTTCCCTGTATTCATGATTTCGTGGAAAAAGAAATCGTTCAAGGCCAGTCGTTTTCGAATCTGCCCGGAGGAACGAACGATGAGTTCGACTGGCAAGGTAGGTTTCAATCGTTGAATAATTTCAGCGGCAATCCATACACCGGAAACATCTCCAGGCATAATCACCAACAGGTCAATATCTGATTCAGGCTTGGCATTCCCAGTGGCATATGAACCAAACAGCACAACTCGTTCAGGCGAAAACTCCCGGGCCACTGCTGCTGCAAATTTTTCAATTTCAGCAAAATCAACAACTCCCATGCCAATTCCCCCGCCAAGCATATTCCTTAATGCATACTATTCGCCATCATCAGACCTGATCACTAATAGTTTCATCTTCATATAACTTAATGATATCATTATCCCTCCACAAATGAAAATCAAGGTAAAATTGAAGGTCATCGGTTTCAATTGTGAATTTGGCCTGTTTCGTTTAAGGTGTTGTCGAATATTTATAAACGCATATATTGCAACCTCTCCAGCGAGAATAAAACGCCAGCATGGAAGTCATCACCACCCATCTCAACGCCGACTTTGACGGGCTTGCCTCCATGATTATGGCGCGGAAGCTCTATCCCGAGGCAATTCTTGCCTTTTCCGGCTCTCAAGAGAAGAACCTGCGCGACTACTTTGTTCAGTCCATCCATTTTTATGATTTCCAGCGGATCAAGAATATCAGCCTAAAAAAGGTCAGCCGGCTGATCCTGGTTGATACACGGCAGGCCAAACGGATCGGCAAATTTGCCGAGTGTCTTGACAATCCCGGCCTGACCATCCACATCTACGACCACCATCCTGAAGCTGCCGATGATCTGCATGGCCAGCTTGAGGTGATCAGGCCGGTAGGCTCGACCTCGACAATATTTATCAATATCTTCCGGGAAAAAGGGATCACCATCAACAAGGATGAGGCCACTATTATGGCCATGGCCATCCATGAAGACACCGGCTCGTTCACCTTTGACACCACGACCGCCGAAGATCTGAACGCCATGGCCTGGCTGCTTGAGCAGGGCGCTGATCTGAACAGGGTCTCGCAGTTTGTCTCGCAGGAACTCACCTCCAGCCAGGTCACCCTTCTGCACACCATGATCCAGGCAGCCAGCACCTATACCATCGAGGGGATCGATATTGTTGTGGCCAAGGTGTCGACCGCCGACTATATCGACGAGTTTGCCCTGCTGGTCCGACGTTTCATGGTCATGGAAAATCTTGACACCCTTTTTGCTCTGGTCCGGATGGGTGACCGGGTCTACCTGATCGCCCGCAGTCGAGTCCCTGAGGTCAATGTCGGCAAGATCACTGCCGAATTCGGCGGCGGCGGCCATGCCTCGGCCGCTTCAGCTACGATTAAAGATATGACGCTTGTGCAGACCGAAGAGAAGCTTGTCCAACTTCTCCACAAGCATGTCTTGCCGAAAAGCGTGGCCGGCGCGCTCATGTCCTCACCGGTCATCTCGGTCAAGCCCGAGGTGGCGATCAAAGAGGCCAATCTCATCCTCACCCGTTACAACGTCACCGTGCTGCCGGTATTTGAAGAGCGCGCCAAGGTCCTTGGCCTGATCTCCAGACGGGTTACGGAGAAGGCTATTTTCCATGGCCTTGGCGATCTGCCGGTATCCGAATACATGAGCACTGATTTCGTCTCCCTGCCGCCGACTGCGACGTTATCCGATATTGAAGAACTGATCATCCAGAACCGCCAGCGCTTTATCCCGGTTTGTGATGAGCAGGGGATCCAGGGCGTCATCACCCGTACCGATCTTTTGAACCTGCTGGTCAATGACCCGGCCCGTCTGCCGAAAAATCTACTGGCCGAGGCAGATCAACCCGACACCATGCGGAACCGCAATGTTAACAGCCTGCTGATCGAAACTCTGCCCAAGGATGTGATTGTCCTGCTCAGAACGATCGGCGAGATTGCCCGGAAAAACAAATGGGCGGCTTACGCGGTCGGCGGCTTTGTCCGCGACCTCCTGCTCCACATCAAGAATCTCGATCTCGACATCGTGGTTGAGGGCGACGGTATCCTCTTTGCCAAGCAGCTTGCCGAACAACTGGGCGGCGAGGTCCGGACCCATGAAAAATTCAACACTGCCGTGGTCAAACTGCCTGATTCGCTTAAGATTGATGTGGCAACCGCCCGGCTGGAATACTATGAGTATCCGGCTGCCATGCCTACGGTGGAATTGAGTTCGATCAAGCTCGACCTCTATCGCCGCGACTTTACCATAAATGCCATGGCCATCCATCTGAACCCGGAACAGTTCGGCACCCTGGTGGATTTCTTCAACTGCCAGAACGATCTGAAGGACCGGCAGATCCGGATCCTCCACAACCTGAGTTTTGTCGAAGACCCCACCCGGATATTCCGCGCTATCCGGCTTGAACAGCGTATGGGGTTTACGATCGGCAAGCATGCGGAGCGCCTGATCAAAAGCGCTGTCAAGATGAACCTGTTCAGCCGAATGTTCGGCCGGCGTTTTTTCAGCGAGCTGAGACAGATCCTCTCTGAGGAGGACCCATTACCGGCCATCCGGCGCATGGATCAACTGGGCCTGCTCAGGCTGTTGAGCCCGAATCTGATCCTTGATCAACGGCTGCTTGTCATCCTTGACGAGACCCAGATGGCGCTCTACTGGCACAAACTGCTCTATCTTAACGAGACCTGCCGGCCCTGGCTCGTCTATCTGCTGGCCCTGACCGCCCGAATCCCGCAGAAGGATCTGGCGGCTTTCTGCAAAAGATTCGAGGTGCCGGAGCGCTACCAGCAGCTCCTGGTCAAGGAGAAAGCCGCCGTCTATCAGATCGAGCGGGTCATCAAACGCCGCACCCCGGTTCGGGCCAGCGAGATCTACTGGCTGCTCCACGATCTTACCCACGAGGGTCTTCTCCACCTCATGGGGCTGACTAAAAAGAAATCCGGCAAACAGGCGATCTCGCTGTTCGTGACCACCCTCCGGCACATAAAACCGAGCAGCACGGGGGCGAGCCTCAAAGAGATGGGCTATCCGCCCGGACCGCTATACAAAACCATTTTGAACGATCTTAAGGAGGCGACGCTGGACGGCCTCATCCACAACCTGGCAGAAGAACAAAACTTTATCAAACAGCACTATCCCCTCGAATTACAGGAAATATCAGAGACCTTATGAATATCGATCACACCATTCGGGAATTCACTATTATTGCACCGGCTTTTCTACTGGCCTTGACCGTTCACGAATTTTCGCACGGCTATCTGGCCTGGCGCCTGGGCGATCCGACCCCGAAAATGCTCGGACGCCTCACCTTGAACCCCATGAAGCACCTAGATTTGATGGGCACCATCTGTTTTTTCCTCTTTAATATCGGCTGGGCCAAGCCGGTACCGGTCAACCCCGGCTATTTCAAAAATCCGAAACGCGACATGCTCTGGGTCGGCCTGGCCGGACCAGGTTCAAATCTACTGCTTGCCGTGGCCAGCGCGATTGCCGCCAAGCTGGTCCTGTTTGCCGCTCCGGTCATTACCCCCTTTATTCTCTGGCCGCTGGCCCAGATGATCGCGGCCAGCATCTGGATCAATATTATCCTGGCAGTTTTCAACCTTGTCCCCATCCCACCGCTGGATGGCAGCAAAATCCTGATGGGGATGTTGCCTGCCAGGGCTGCTGCCTCTTTTGCCCGCCTGGAACCATTTGGTTTTATTATTATTCTCGTGCTTTTTTATACCGGGATCCTGCCTAAAATGCTCAGACCCATCATTGCTATGGCCAATTCCCTGATTTATTGATCTGTTCTGTTGAAGGGTAGGGGCAGCCCCTTGGTCCGCCCCGTTAAAAAAGGGCGCACGCGGAGGTGCGCCCCTACATTTCCTCTTGCTCAATCTCATTCATCATCCCCTTCTTAATCTTTTGCCAAAATGACAAAACCCTATGTCAGATTGGCAGACCGCCGCCAGGTCATTTTAATCAACATATTGATATTAAACGACATATTGTATTGGCACGCTTTTAGCATATTCAGATAAGCAAAGAGTTCAACACCAACAAAATAACCATAGGAGGCACACCATGAATACAAATATGACAGCTACCAAAACAACAACCCTTGTAACCACCCAGGTTGGAATTGATACGGTAACCAAGGCAAGCATAACCATAATGGGAGCAACATCAGCTTTGATCGGTCTCTGGGCAGTTGGTTGTATGATCAGCGCCATGATCAGTGTCGGACCGATATCTTTGGTCAAAGCCTGGTTTACCGCCCTTGTTTGAATCTAAAGAGTACAAAATTACTAAGGAGAAACGACCATGACCGCAGCATTAGCCAAATCAAAGATACATACAAGCCAACAGGAAGTAGCCGGGGTAGCAGCATCAGCAGCAACAAAGAGCAGCATGACAATCATGGCAGGCGCAGCAGCCTTCATCGGCATCTGGTCGGTTGCCTGCTTTGCCGCCGCTGTTCTTAGTCACGGCCCGCTCGCCATGATCAAAGGTTTATTTGGGGCTCTGCTCGGCTGATCCGAACATAACTTTTCAACCTTTAATCAAACCAACAGGAGGTGACATGACCATGATGTTAACAAAAAGCAAAACCGGCATAAAAACTGGAGAGCATGCAGACGCAGTAACCGGGGTTGATTCACTTTCCAAAGGCAGTCTCATTTCCATGGGATTTGTCTCCGCGGTTATCGGCATCTGGGCAGTTGCCTGCCTCGTTGCGGCTGTGGTCAGCAGCAACGGCCCGCTTAGCCTCATGCAAGGCTGGTTCTCTGCCTTCACCGGTCAATAACCAACAGTTTTTCCAACTAATTTCCTTCCCGCCCCTTGTTAAACCACTTTGCCGGGATGAGTCATCGGACTTATCCCGGCATTGCTGTATGATTCAATAAATCCACAGGCATGCAACTTAATTCTTTGGCCGGTTTATCCTGCGGCATCCTTCTGCACTTACGCAAAAAAATGATTTAGCGCTGTTTGCAGTTGTCCCGGCAGAATATTTGTTATATATATTAAAAATGCAGCCATATTCATTTGATTAAATCAAAACAAGTGAGCTTTATAATTTAATGATCGACTCTCCATCTCTTCTGTTTGCCTGCTGGCCTCCCACCGTCCTCCCAGCTTCTGTTATTATCATCCTTGCGGAGGAAAACAATTGACATGACTCAAGTCGAGGGAGCAGCAGATAATTCAAGCAGCATGGACAACAATCCCAAAATTGAAATCATCAAAGAGGTCTTCAAACAACAATACGGAGAAATGCCCCCACCCCTCTCTACACTTATCAGAGATGTGATTGATCTCTACGAGGGCCGCTGGTCAACACATCAAGCCTGCCAGGTTAGCTACCATAACCTGCACCACGCCATTGACGTCACCCTGCTTACAGCCCAGATAACTGCCGGCTGGAACATTTATAAGGGCCATACTCCTCTCCCTCGTGAAATTTTTATCTGCGGCCTGATTGCCGCCCTTTTTCACGACTCCGGTTATATTAAAGAACGGGGCGACATTTCCGGCCGGGGTGGTAAATACACCTTTCGCCATGAAGAACGGAGCATAAATAATGCCCGGGTCTATCTCTCGAAGCACTGCTGGCCAAATGAGTTTTTAAAGCTTGTTCCACGGATTATCTCGGTAACCGAATTCAATCGCGACACCCCTATTGATAACAACTTTCCTGACCACAATGCCGAGATCATGGCCAAAATCCTAGCAACCTCCGACCTGGTTGCTCAAATGGCCGACGTGAATTATATTCAGCAACTCAATTCTTTATATGAAGAGATGAAAGAAGCTTATGAATTTGAAGGAACGGAAAATCTAGCTAGAAAAGGTATCCGAATTTTCCTGTCCGCCAAAGAGATGGTTGATGAGACCATGGGATTCTACGAGTACTTCGTCCTGCCCCGGCTGCAACGTTTTGGCCGAATGGATCAATATCTCGTCACCTTTTTCGGCAACGGCCGCAATCCTTATCTGGAAAATATCGCGGCCAATCTCTCCGGCCAGCTGATGAATCGTCGGGTGCAATGGCGGCGGCTCGGCGAAATCTTCGAAGAACTGGGAGTAGTCACACCCGAGCAACTCAAATTGGCACTGGCTAGACAACAAGAGAAAAAACTTGAGTGCTCACCCCATCCACGCAGAACTAAAAAAACCTTGCACGAACAACTTATGGCCTGGATGGACAACAGTCAGTGCGAGGGAAGCTGCCTGGGCGATCTGCTTATGGAGATGAAGCTTATTTCCCCGGCAAACCTCAGAAAAGGCCTGCTCGACCAGATCCTGCCACCTCTGCTGATCGAACAACTCTCCAGGGAGGAACTGGTTTTTATCCTCAAAATCTCAGTACTTCTGCAAAATATCAATCGCGGCCCCTGGGTTTTTCATCAAATCCTGGAGATGACCAACGAACTTCTGCACTGCGAGGCAAGTTCGATCCTGCTCACCAATGACGAAACCAAAGAGATGCTGGTAGTCATCCCGACCGGCCCGAAAAAAGATATTATACTAAACAGTACCATCTCTACGGAGAGAGGCCTGGCCGGCTGGGTTTATCGACATGGACAACCTGCCGTAGTGCGCAATGTCACCCTTGATGAACGCTTTGACGAGGATTTCGACCGCCGTCTCGGCTTCACCACCAGATCTATTCTCGCCGTACCTCTCCATATCAATGGCGAGATCATCGGGGTCATGGAGGTCGTCAACAAGGACAACGACAATTTCACTATCCACGACATGGACATCCTCACAATGCTGGCCAATGTGATTGCCATCTCCTTGGTCGGAGCCCTCAACCGGAACAACTCCTGACTTTGTTACAACCTGATAAGTTACAAATAAGGTAACTTCTGATGACATTGATAAATATAACTTTCCTCCTCCCCTTAAGGTAAGGGGAGGTCGGGAGGGGTTATGAAACAGTGAACCACCGAGAATAACAAGGCAATTACAAAAAGGATTATGATGCGAAACCCGTCGATCATGACCAAGATATTACTCCTTAGCACTTTTGTGGCGCTCTTCTGGCCGGCTGAGTCTCTTCTGGCCGGGCATGGGGTCAGCATTGACGGTAATCTCAAATACCCGGCCGGCTTCAAACGCTTTGCCTACACCTCCGAGTCGGCAAGCAAGGGCGGTCAGCTCGTCCTCCATGAGCTCGGCAGCTTTGACAAGATGAATCCCTATACCCTCAAAGGCACCGAACCTGCCGGTCTCGATACCCTGGTTTTTGAAACCCTGGCCATCGCCAGTCTTGACGAGCCCTTTGCCGAATACGGCCTGATCGCCAGTGATATCGAGCTTGCTAAAGACAGACTATCCGTCACCTTCACCATCGATCCCAAGGCCAAATTTTCCGATGGTTCAGCCATCCTTCCCGAGGATGTCAAATTTTCGCTCGACATCCTGAAAAGCGATCAGGCCCACCCCTCCTATCAGGCCTACTTTCAGGATATCAGCAAGGCCGAGGTGCTCGACAGCCGCCGGGTGCGTTTTCAATTCGCCAAAACCAATCGCGAACTCCATCTGATCGCTGCCCAACTCCCGATCTTTTCAAAAAAATTCTATACCGCTCACCCCTTTGACGCCTCCTCAATGACTCCGCCGCTTGGCTCCGGCCCTTACGTGGTTGCCGAGGTTAATCCGGGCAAGACCATAACCTACCGGAAAAACCCGCAATACTGGGCTAAAGACCATCAAACCCGACAAGGCATGTTCAATTTCGAAACTATCGTTATCAAATACTATAAAGACCAGATCGTGGCAGTCGAAGCTTTTAAGGCCCATGAATTTGATTTTATGTATGTCAATATCGCCAAACAATGGGTCCGTGATCTGACCGGTGCCAAATTCAACGAAAACCTGATCCGCAAAGAGAGCCTGCCCCATAAGAACAACGCCGGCATGCAGGCCTTTGTCTTTAACCTGCGCCGGCCACTGTTTCAAGATCGCCGGGTGCGCGAGGCTCTCGACCTGGCCTTTGATTTTGAATGGACCAACCAGACCCTGTTTTTTGACCAGTATACCCGCTGCAACAGCTTTTTCAGCAACTCCTTCCTGGCAGCCATTGGTTTACCAAGCGGTCCTGAACTTAAATATCTGACTCCGCTTAAAGCCCTTGTCCCGGCCGAAGTATTCACCTCGCCTTTAACCCCTGTTTCAACTTTGCCGCCCGGTTCCTTACGGGACAATCTGAAAAAAGCGAGTCGACTGCTGGCCGAGGCCGGTTGGACTGTCAAGAACGGCAAACTAGTCGATGCCAAAGGAGCGGCATTCGAATTTGAAATCCTCCTTAGCTCAACCTCCTTTGAACGGGTGATCGCCCCCTATGCCAAAAATCTCGAAAAACTCGGGATCATTGCCAAATACCGGACTATTGATCCGGCCCTATATACCCGGCATCTCCAGGAGTTTGACTTTGACATGGTAGTTCAGGTTTTTGGCCAATCCCAGTCACCGGGTAACGAACAGCGGGATTACTGGCACTCATCTGCTGCTGACCGCAAAGGATCGCGCAATATCATCGGCATCAAGGACAAAGCAGTCGACAATCTGGTCGACAAGGTCATTTACGCCGAAAACCAGGAGCAACTGACAGCCGCCTGCCAGGCTCTGGACCGGGTCCTCTGGCATAACCGTTACGTAATACCCAACTGGTATGTCAACTCCCACCGGGTGACCTACTGGAACACCTTTGATAAGCCGGCAACTCAACCGGTCTACTACACCCCGTTTCAAGCCCTGATGACCTGGTGGCTGAAAAAATGATACCTGTCAGCCTGTCCATTAAGCAAATATGACGACCTATATCATCAAACGCCTGCTCCTGATGATCCCGACGATCTTCGGGATCATGCTGGTCACCTTCATCGTCACCCAATTCGTGCCCGGCGGCCCGGTTGAAAGGCTGCTTGCCCAGATGCAGGGCAATACCGGTGCCGGGGGCGGAGAGGTCCGGATGAGCAACCCGACCAGTAACTTCTACCAGGGCGGTAAAGGGCTGGACGAAGAGCGGCGCGCCAAACTGAAAACCCTCTATGGCTTTGACAAGCCACCGCTCGAACGCTTTGTCGTCATGCTCAAGAACTATCTGGTCTTTGACTTCGGCACCAGCTACTACCACCACCGGACCGTAGTTGATCTGGTGATCAGCAAACTGCCGGTCTCCATGTCGCTCGGCCTCTGGTCTTTCGCCCTGGTCTATCTGACCTGTATTCCACTCGGCATTGCCAAGGCAGTCCGTGACGGCTCCCGTTTTGACATGGCCACCAGCACGGTCATCCTGATCGGCTATGCCATACCGGGTTTTGTCCTGGCCATCCTGCTCATCGTGCTGTTCGGCGGCGGCAGCTTCTGGAATATTTTTCCACTCCGCGGTCTGGTTTCGGACAACTGGTCCGAACTTGGCTGGACCGCCAGAATTCTCGATTATCTCTGGCACATGGTGCTGCCGATCATCTCAAGCACGATAGGCAGTCTGGCAGTTATGACCCTGCTGACTAAAAACAGCTTCCTGGAAGAGATCCGCAAACAGTATGTCCTGACCGCCCGGGCCAAAGGCTTGAGCGAAAACCAGGTTCTTTACCACCATGTTTTTAGAAACGCCATTATCCCGATCATCACCGGCTTTCCCGGCTCATTCATCACCGCCTTCTTCACCGGCAGCCTGCTGATCGAAACCATTTTCTCTCTGGACGGCATGGGGCTTCTGGCCTACGAATCGATCATGAACCGTGATTACCCGGTCGTCCTCGGCACCCTCTACTTCTTCACCATCATCGGCCTGCTCTCGCGCCTGCTCTCGGACCTCAGCTATGTGCTGGTCGATCCCCGCATCACCTTTGAGAGTGTTGAAGGGCCATGAGAAAAGACAAACCGGCATATCGGCAATGGGAAAGGTTCAAGAGCAACCGGAGGGGCTACTACAGCCTGCTGCTCTTTCTCTTTTTCTTTGTGATCTGCCTGTTTGCCGAGGTGATCAGCAACGACAAACCCTTTCTGGTCTGCTATCAGGGCCACTACTATTTCCCGATCCTTAAATACTATCCGGAAACCACCTTTGGCGGCGACTTTACGACAGAACCGGATTATCGGGACCCGTATATGCGGCAGCGGATCTCAGAACACGACAATTTCGCCTTTTTTCCGCTCAATCCCTACAGCTATGACTCGATTAATCTCGCCACCGACCAACCGGTCCCCTCGCCGCCTACCCGCCAGAACCTGATGGGTACGGATGACCGGGGTCGTGACGTCCTGGCCCGTTTGATTTATGGCTTTCGCTTATCAGTGCTCTTCGGTCTGGCCCTGACCCTGATCGGCACCCTGATCGGGATTGTCGCCGGCGCCCTGCAAGGCTATTTCGGCGGCCGAACCGATCTCTACTTCCAAAGGTTCATCGAGATCTGGAGCGCCATGCCGGAGCTCTATCTTCTGATCATCTTTGCCGCCATTCTTAAACCAAGCATTGCCCTGCTCTTGATCCTGCTCTCCCTCTTCGGCTGGATGGGACTATCCGACTATGTCCGGGCAGAGTTCCTCAAAGGCCGCAATATGGAGTATGTCAAGGCGGCCAAAGCGTTGGGGGTCGGCAACTTCACCATAATGTTCCGCCACCTTCTGCCCAATGGCATGACTCCGGTCATCACATTTCTGCCCTTTAGGATGAGCGGCTCGATTCTGGCCCTGACCAGCCTTGATTTCCTGGGTCTCGGCGTACCGCCCACCAGCCCCAGCCTCGGAGAACTGCTCGCCCAGGGCAAAGGCAATATCGAGGCCTGGTGGTTGTCGATCAGCACCTTTATCGTTCTGGTCGGCACCCTGATTCTGCTCATCTTTATCGGCGAGGCCTTGCGCGACGCCTTTGACCCGCGTAAGGCCTGAGGAAACATGCCTGCCATGCTCTTAGAGATCCAAAACCTGAGTACCGGTTTCAATAGCCAAACCGGATTAAAGCCTGTTCTCGACCGGGTATCATTCGCCATCTCCCCCGGTGAAACCGTGGCGCTGGTCGGCGAGTCCGGCTCCGGAAAATCGGTGACGGCTCTCTCTATCCTGCAGCTCTATGAAAAGTCAGCGGTATCCAGTTCAGGGGTTATTTTGTTTGAGGGGAGAAACCTCCTGGCCTGCAATGAGCATGAGATGCGCACAGTCCGCGGCAACCGGATCGCCATGATCTTTCAGGAGCCGATGACTTCGCTCAACCCGGTCTATTCGATCGGCGACCAGATTATCGAACCGCTGATCATCCATCAGAATCTCAACCGAAATGAAGCAAGGAACAAGGCGGTAGAACTCCTCGCCAGAACCGGGATCAGCAATCCTGAACAGCGCCTGGCCTGCTTTGCCCATCAGTTATCAGGCGGTCAACGGCAACGGGCCATGATCGCCATGGCCCTGGCCTGCCGGCCGGCTCTACTCATCGCCGACGAACCGACAACAGCTCTTGACGTGACCATCGAGGCCCAAATTCTGGCCCTGATCAAGGATCTGCAACAAGAGTTCAACATGGCGGTGCTGCTTATCACCCATGATCTTAATCTGGTCAAAAAATACGCTGACCAGGTCAATATCATGCACCAGGGTCGCATCGTCGAACAAGGCCTCACAGACAAGGTATTCAATGCACCTGTTGATTCATACACCATCCATCTGCTGGAGAGCGTACCCAAGGGCGAACCTGCTATAAAACCGGCCGGCACCCCGCTCATTGAGATCAAAAACCTGAACTGCCATTTTGCAGTCAAGAGTGGCTTTTTTAAAAAACGTGTGGGGACAATCAAGGCGGTGGACTCGGCAGTTCTCACCATAAATCATGGAACTACCTGCGGGGTGGTGGGAGAATCAGGTTCAGGCAAAAGCACGCTGGCCATGTGTATTCTCAGATTGGTAAACTGCCGGGGCGAGATAATATACAAAGGTACGGATATCTTGAAGATGAAAAACCGTCTGCTGCGGCCCCTGCGTCGTGAACTGCAGGTGGTCTTCCAGGACCCGTTTTCCTCCCTGTCGCCACGGTTTTCGGTCGAACAGATCATTGCTGAAGGTCTGACCGTCCATGGTATCGGAGGCAAACGGTCGGCACGAAGACAGCTGGTTGAAGAGACCTTATGCGAAGTCGGCCTGGAACCGGAGATGGCGGATCGTTTTCCGCATGAGTTCTCGGGCGGCCAGCGCCAGAGGATCGCTATTGCCCGAGCAATTATTCTTCGGCCGGCTTTTTTGATCCTGGATGAACCGACCAGCGCCCTTGATATGACCATCCAGGCCCAGATCATCAAACTGCTTAAAGATCTGCAGGCCAAGCTCGGCATGACCTATATGTTTATCTCCCATGATCTTCGGGTCATCAAGGCCATGGCCGACGATCTGGTGGTCATGCAGAACGGCCGGATCGTTGAAAGCGGGCCGGCCCGTCAGGTATTCAACGCCCCCAGCCATCCTTATACAAAAACTCTGCTTGCCGCCGCCTTTGACCTTGAAGCAAGATGAATTAGTTAATTGGTTCGGCAATGGCTCAAACCGTCTTGTTCCGACCTCGGCAGATGGCAAATCACAAATTTTAAGTCCAAACGAATTGAGATGAATTCTAATGCCCGGTCCGGCCAAATCGAGCCCAGGCCAAATCATACAGGGTGTTCAAACGTTTTTCTAATTCCAACCTGTACTGTTCAATATCTTTTGACTTGATCTCGGCCGGCACCAGTAACGGCTCGCCGTACCACATGGAAATCCGGGCAAACGGTTTTGGCAGGATCAACCTATCCCAGCTGCGGAAGGCAATATATCTATCCGCTGACCAAACAATCGGAATGATAGGGACGCCTGAACGACTCGACAGCAGGATAGCACCGGCCTGAACCTGCCGTGGTGGCCCCTGAGAACCGTCAGCCACAATCGCGGCATTCATGCCTTTGGCAAGCCAGACAACCATCTCCTTCAGGGCGCCAAGCCCCCCTTTGCTTCTGGAGCCGCGCACTACTTCCAACCCCATGACCTTGAGGATGCGGGCAATGTATTCGCCATCCTTGCTGGCGCTGACCATAGCCACACACTGCCTGCCACTTTTCAGTTTAAGAATATAGAAGATGCTGTAATGCCAGAAAGCCACAATAAAAGGCTGACCTTGGGTATCGAATTTTGTCAGGTTAGAAATGTTATTTTGCTCGACCCGATTGGAGGCGAACAAAAGACGGGCAATCACCCTGAACAAGAACGGTCCCAGGCGCAAGGCCAGCTGATACAAGAAATTTCTGATCACTGCCATTGCAGCTCCTTTTCCCGCAACAGGCGGATACGGTCACGCAGACCGGCAGCCTCTTCAAAGGCGAGTTCGCGGGCTGCCGAAAACATGCTCTTCTCAAGTTTCTTGATTTCCCGGCGTAGATCTTCGAGGCTGCCCAGTTCTATCTCATAGCCGACTTGCGCCTCAGCGACGCCAAGTTCTACGGTAACATAATCTTTTTCATAGATCGAACCAACTATATCCTTGATGCTCGACCTTATCGTCTCCGGAGTTATACCGTGCTCCTGATTATAGGCCAACTGGATGGCCCGGCGACGCGCTGTTTCATCAATAGTGCGCTGCATAGACTCGGTTACCCGGTCGGCGTAGAGGATAACCATGCCATCAACATTGCGGGCCGCCCGTCCGCATGTCTGGATCAGAGCGCGTTCACTCCGCAGAAAACCCTCTTTGTCGGCATCGAGGACTGCAACAAGCGAAACCTCCGGAAGATCAAGACCTTCGCGTAAAAGATTAATACCGATTAGCACATTATATTTAAGCAAGCGCAAATCGCGGAGCAGCTCCATGCGCTCCAGGGTTTTGATATCGGAGTGGAGATATCGGACCGGCACATTAAGGTTTTCGTAATACTCGGTAAGATCCTCGGACATCCGCTTGGTAAGGGTGGTAACCAGCACAGCCTCATTTCGCTCGACCCGCATCCTGATCTCGATCAGCAGGTCATCGACCTGGGAACGGGCCGGCCGCACCTCAATTGCCGGATCCATCAGCCCGGTCGGTCGGATAATCTGCTCTACTATCCGGCCGTTGGCCCGTTTGAACTCAAACTCTCCCGGCGTGGCCGAGACATGAATCGTCTGGCTGATCCGCTTCTCAAACTCCTCAAAACGCAGAGGCCGATTGTCGAGGGCCGAAGGCAGACGAAAGCCGAACTCCACCAGGGTCTCCTTGCGCGATTTATCACCTTTGTACATGCCGTGCAGTTGCGGAATGGTCATGTGGCTCTCATCAAGCATGAGCACAAAGCCGGGCGGAAAATAGTCGAGCAGGGTCGGCGGCGGTTCGCCGGGCGAGCGACCGGTCAGATGGCGGCTGTAGTTTTCGATACCATGACAATAGCCAAGCTCGGCCAGCATCTCAAGATCAAAATCCGTACGCTGTTCAAGGCGTTGGGCCTCGACCAGACGTTGATTGGCAATAAAAAATGCTAACCTTTCCTTTAACTCCTCTTTAATAGTGCGGATCGCTGCTGACTGGCGTTCTTTTGAGGTGACAAAATGGCTGCCCGGAAAAATGGTCAACTCCCTATGCTCTGACAAGACGACCCCGCGGAGAGGATCTATGCTGCTAATTGCCTCAATTCTGTCGCCGAAGAACTCAACACGGACGGCCCGCTCCTCCTCATATGCCGGGAAGATCTCCAGGACATCCCCCCTGACCCGAAAGGTACCACGGTGGAACGAGATATCGTTACGTTCGTAAAGCATGGCAACCAGTCGGCGTTGCATCTCCTCCATGGCCTGTTCCGCCCCCTCTTTTAACAAGAGATGCATATTCAAATACTCCTCGGGAGAACCAAGACCGTAAATGCAGGAGACACTGGCGACTATCAGGACATCCCGCCTGGTAAGCAGCGAACGGGTAGCGGAATGACGCATCTTGTCAATGGCCTCGTTGATGGCCGAATCCTTTTCTATATAGGTATCGCTTTGCGGGATATAGGCTTCAGGCTGGAAATAATCGTAATAACTCACAAAATACTCAACTGCATTCTCCGGGAACAGGGCCTTGAATTCAGCATATAATTGAGCGGCCAGGGTTTTGTTCGGAGCGATAACCAGGGCGGGCCGGTTCACTTCGGCAATGACCTGGGCCATTGTAAAGGTCTTGCCTGAACCGGTTACGCCAAGGAGTACCTGATCACGCTCCCCTTCCCGCAACCCCCTGGCCAAGGCTTCAATAGCTAAAGGTTGATCGCCGGCTGGTTTAAGATCGGTGACGAGCTTGAAAATATCCATAACGGGAAGGTACAGAGAGATGGTCGAGGCGTCGAGAGTTATTTGACTGAGTCGAAACGAAATGGAATGTCTTTATTTGTTCCGCATGGTTTCTTTCTTACCGTGTCTAATCTTGGGTTGCCTGATCGCTGAATCGCCTTTATTGATTTCAACGGACTCAGTGAGGAGACCCTGCAGGGCGGCAAGTTCTTCAACCACCACTCCGGTCTCCGCCTCCACCAGTACTTTTTGGCCGGTTTCCAAGCGTAACCGGCTAATCTTACCCATTGCCACAGGCTAGAACCATCTTGGTATTTGCCAGTTTCAAAATCTCAGGGGTCAGTGACATACCGTCAAGGGCCATAGCCTCCATAAAACCGTTATACAACAATCGATTGATCTCCCGCGGAATCCCTTTACTTAAAAAATGCAGAGTCTCATAAGTATCAGATGTCAAAAGGCGGGGCGATGCCCCGGCCTTGAGAAGCCTGAACTTGACATACTGCTCGGTCTCTGCAAGCGTCAAGGGTTTCAACTCAATGGCAAAGGTAATTCGACCACGCAATGCTGCATATGATGGAGTTTTCAAACGTTTGAGCAGGGATTTTTCGGCCACGAGCAGAACCGTCACCAATTTCTCCTGTTCGGTTTCAAGATTTGAAAGGGTACGCAGGATATGCAGGGCATCTGCCTTAAGAAAATGCGCCTCATCAATGACGACCACCAAACGTTTGCCTTGGCCATGCAGAGCAAGCGCCCTATCTTGAACCTGCTCAAGCAACGAATGAAAATTATGTTTTTTTATTGGTCCCGGTTCAAGGTCTTGAAAAATCGAGGAGAGCAAGGCAAGCCTGCCCATTCCCGGATAGACAAAAACAAAGACCGGCTGACAGACGTCAAGATCCATAGTGCGGATCGCAACCTGTGAGACCATGGTTTTGCCGGTGCCGGAGATCCCGACCAGCAAGATCAGGGCGTGACCGTCTTTAATACCGATCCTGACCTTGACCAGTGCCTCTTCATGCTGTTTGGTCCTGAAAAACATACCGACATCAAGGGTGTCATGAAATGGATTTTTGTTGAAACCAAATTTGCCGGACCAGGAGAAGTGATTCATGCCGCCTCTCTGTTCTTGGGCTTGATTAAAGGCCTCTCCCCTGCTTGAGCCAGGTGCAGGTATCGACTGAACGCTGAACTGGTCTGGATGTCCGGCTGTTCCTGTCTTAGCAGGGCGGTTGCCAGATGAGCGGTATTTCTACTCACTCTGGCCCGCGGATTAAAGACAGTGTAGGGGGTCCGTCTGATCAGAGCCGCACTGACCGTTGCATCCTTGAGGAGATAGCCGACGCCGGAAACATTTCTGCCGATAAACTGCCGGGCGCAGGCAATAAACCGCCGGGCCACGTCGGCAGCCTGCTGGACGGTCTGGGCCATGTTAACCACGCAATAGATTGGGCGCTCAGGCAGTCCTTCCTGGTGCAGGGCTTTCAGCAACCCATAGGCATCGGCAAGTGAAGTTATGTCCGGAGTAAGAACAAAGAGCAACTCGTCGGCCGATTGCAAAAAATCACGTACCCCTGCCCCCATGCCGGCTGCTGTATCAATCAGAATGATATCTGCTCTCTCTTCAAGCTGGGCAAAGGCACCGGCGATCCGCAACCGCGCTTGTTTAGAGCAATCAGCCATGGCCAGCACCCCGCCGACTCCCGGAATGATCCCGATACCTTCCGGTCCGGCCACCAACACCTCGGATATGGTTTTGCGTCCTGCTGCAAGCTCGGCAAGACCTTGGCCGGGAGGAAGACCGGTAAGCAGATGGATATTTGCCATACCCATGTCGGCGTCCAGCACAATACACATCTTGCCCTGTCGTTGGAACTCAATAGCCAGATTCAAGGCAATATTGGATTTTCCCACCCCGCCTTTACCTGAAGTTACAGCGATAACCCGGGCATAACGCACCCCTTCTTCAGCCGGAGCAATAGCAGCCCGGTTGTGCAGAGTATGAATATTGCGCAGAGCCTTGACTGCTTCAACCACAAAAAACAAGGTTCCGCCCTGCAGAATTTTCTCGGGTAGTTGATCGGGATATTCCGATTCATAGAAGCGAATAAGACTCTCTTCCAGGCCTGTCTGATCGGAAATCTCTTTTATGGTAAGAAGTTGATCCATTGATATCGCTTATCGCAGACTAAAAAAAATTACTCCGGGATGATTATTTACGTGCCGTTTCCGGCCTTGACTCCAAGATCACAGACATGTTCGAGGGCGGCATTCACTGTTTCAAGTACTTTTTCAAGGAGGAACGGCTTCTTAAGGCAGGCATAAGCGCCATGTTTGACGGTTTCCTGAATCTCCTCGCGTGAAGCCAAACCGGTTATAATTATCACCTTGGTCTCAGGGAACTCCTCCCGCACGAACTTCAAAACTTCCAGTCCATCCTTACCTGGCATCCTGATATCGAGCAACACCAGGTGATACTTCTTAAAACGCAATTGGCCGATACCTTCGACACCATCATAGGCGGCATCTGTTTCATAACCGACTGTACTCAAGGTCTCCTTAAGCATGTCGGTAATGAAACGTTCGTCATCGATAACCAGTATCCGGCAGTTCTCCTTTGGTTTTTGAGGAGTGCCGACCGCCGTGACATTATCAAGGCGCTCTTTCATGGCTTTAAGGCGACTGGTCCGGTCAATCGGCAGCAGCACAGTAAAGGTGGTTCCGACATTAGACTCGCTCTTCACCCGCATGGCTCCACCATTGTGCTCGACAATCGAATGACAGATTGCCAGTCCGAGTCCGGTGCCTTCGCCCTCTTTCTTGGTGGTAAAAAACGGGTCGAAAATCTTAGGCAGATTCTCTCTGGAGATGCCGGTGCCGTTATCAGAAACCTTAATCTCGATAAAGCCGTTTTCTACCCCGGTGTCCAGTCCAATCGTGCCGCCGTTGGGCAGGGCATGATTAGCATTGATCAGCAGATTCATAAAAACCTGTTCGATCTGCAGGGGATCAACCATGACCATGGGAGTGGTTGCAGGGATATTATTAACGACCGAGATATCCTGCATGGATACCCGGTCGTCCAGCACTGCCAATATCTTGGCCATGATCTCGCCGATATTCGAAGGACAAAATTTTGGTTGGGTCGGCCGGGCATATCCCATGAGGTCCTGAATAATCTTGGAGATCCGCTCTTCCTGTTCGGCAATAACCTGCAGGCGCTTAGCGATCTCAGGCTCTTCGTCGAAAAATTTGCGCAACAGGCGGTTCAAAATCTGGATATTGAGCGAGATTATGGTGAGCGGGTTATTTATCTCATGAGCAGCACCGGCTGCCAGTCTGCCTACCGTGGCCAGACGGTGGGAGTGGAACAACTGGTGCTGGCTCTCCTCCATTTTCCGAGAAGCCTCTGCCATCTCCTTTGCCTGTTTCGCCAGGTCAATCTCAAGGATAAGACGACTGACCGCATTACCGGCAGCAACTGCAAGATTTTCGAAATGACGGCGAAGTCCTATCAGGCTCCCTTCCCGCAACTCCAGATGGTTGCTGAAATCGGCAACCAATTCTCCGAGTATCCTCTCTTCGGAGCCGGATGATCCGCGATCAGCTACAAAAAAGGTAGCCAGAAACTGCGAACCGGCCACCATATCAATAACACCTGATTCCAGCACTGCCCCCTTTGACAGCTCAAAAGTGGATTTCTTTAAACGCTCCAAGGCTTCAGATGCTATCTCGCAAGGCGCGGCCTCGCGGCTGACGGCCTGCAACTCAAGGAGTTGGATTGGTGCTTCGATATCCATAAATCTTTTTCCGTCAAAATACTGACCGATGTACATATGCCGTCGGTCATCACGGATCATGCAGAGACAATGCTTGATGCCGAATGCCTTCTGAACAGCCTCAAGAATAATTCTGGAGGCTGCCGGCAACGTCAGTCCGGGTCGCAGTTTGCGCACCATATCGCAGGTGGCGCCGCAAACTCGATTGGTCTCTTGCAGCTGGCGATTGTTCTGTTCAAGATTCATGCTTATTGAACCGAGGCTGACATTGGCGACACTGATCTGCCGGCGGTAAACGTCCTCATCCCAGAAACCGAGGATCCTGCCGACGCTGCCCACCTTTTCCGCCACCTCAGTCATAATCGCACTGATATCAGCAGGGGTGAATTGATGATAGAGCATCAGATTTTCCAGGGCAAAATGAAAATGTTCATGACAACTGACCCCGGTACAGAGAAAATAGCTGGAACCGATATTATGGGTGACGCAAAGCACATCGGCAAATCTGACAATACTGGGCAGATTTGCGACATCCGGGAGTATTGTCTCATAGACCGGCTGATGGTGCAGCCACATAACCCGGCTCAATGATTCTGGCAAACGCCAGCAGTCGGCAAGTTCCTGACCGCTGTCTATATGGCTGAAACCGAGCACGGATTTTTCGATCTCCAGCGGGATATTCCCTTGAACGCTGAAGACGCCGCTCTGGTCAATCTCCTCACAAATTCTCTCGAATTCGGCAGGATACTGGATATAGTTAACGAGCTTGCCGAGATCATGGATAAGACCGGCAATATGGGCCTCTTCCGGGACCTGAAAACCCAACCTCTGAGCAAGTATCTCCGAAGTTACAGCTACCCCGATGGAGTGGAGCCAGAAGTTAAGCAGTTTATCGCGATGATGGGTGAATTTTCCGGAAAAACAATCAAAGATGGAAACCGAAAGAATTATGCTCCTAACCGCATTAAAACCGAGAAGAGATATGGCTTGAGAGATTGAAGTGACCTTGCTTCTGGTGCCGACATGGGCTGAGTTTGCGTAATGGAGAACCCTGCCGGCCAGGACTTGATCGTTTCGCAACAGATCGGCAATTGATTCAAAACTCGATTGCTCCCCTTCCATGAGGCGAATGGCCTCTATTGCCACAGAGGGCAAGGTCGGAAGCTTATCCATTACAACAATTCGTTTCCTGGTTCCGCCAGCCATTATTTCCTCACAGCTAAGTTACCAGCAGCACTAAAAAAGTTGATCAACTTTTTTACACGTTTGTTACGATATATACATTACTATATTATTTACAACTAATTTTTTATCTGTCCGATATTATTCAAGTTAAAATTATATCCGGTCAATCATCCAAGTCAGATATTCTAATAGAAAAACAATGAATATATTTATTACCACAAAGTGGTATATATAATCAAATATTTTCTTGTTGTTCCATTATGTTACAATAATATCAACATATAATAATTACCAATAGCAGAGCAGTAATTCCCTGCCAGATAGTAAGTATTATCATTAAAATAAATTCTTAAAAAAAGAATAAAACTTACAAATAAGGTCGGCTTTCCAGTCCTATCCATGCCTGGCAAAGTGATCAAATCCGCCAAAAGCGATCTCTTGACTCTTACCGGAATTAAACAGTGCTACCCCGTTACCCTCGACAATCCGGCCGACACAATATATTGCCTTACCCATTTTTTCATAAACGAGTTTTTCAAGTCTCTCTCCGACTGTACTGGAAGCCGTAAACAGCAGATGATAGTCTTCGCCCCCTCGAAGCGCCCAGTCAAGCGGCAGGACAGCAAGCTCACGGGATGCGGCAACTAATTGATCTGAAATGGGTATTTGCTCAGCAAAAACCTGCGCTCCTACCCGGCTCTCTTCGCAGATATGAGCTAAATCAGTGGCCAGACCGTCTGAGATATCCATCATGGCGTGGACCAAACCGCTCACAGCCAGCAAAAGGCCGAGCTCAACCTCCGCTGTCGGATCAAGGTGTGCCTTACAGAGTTCCGGCCACTCTGTCAGTGCAGAAGGCCTCCGGACAATTGAACTGAACATGGCAAGACCGGCAGCAGCATCTCCTAAAGTACCGCTTACCCAGATCAAATCACCAACCTGAGCTGAATGCCGATAGAGGATGCGATCCTTGTCCCCCTCCCCCAGCACAGTCACCGAACAAACGATAGGTCCTGTACTCCTTACCGTATCACCGCCGATCAGCACGGCGCCCTGCTCATCAAGCACGGACAGAAAACCGTCCAGAAAACCGGTTAACCATTCGGATTCGACGACAGCCGGCACAGCCATGGCTAAAAGCACAAACCTGGGGATCCCGCCCATCGCTGCGATATCACTAATGTTAACCGAAGCGGTTTTCCGACCCAGGAGAAACGGTGGATGCCAGGAGATATCAAAATGGACAGACTCAACCAGCGCATCGGTTGTTATCAAGGAGAGGCGATTTTCGGCATTCCGCAATACTGCGCAATCGTCACCGATACCTTTAACCAAACCTTGGTCGGTCCGGTTGGCCTGTCGGCGTATCCGGCTGATCAGTTCCCGTTCCGACAGAGTGTGTCCCATCATTTCACCAGACAAAAAAGTAATATATCCCCGGAGTAAAGTTTTCCGGTCTCCTGCCGATAAGATTCTTAAATATCAAAAAAACGAGGCAAACCATGACAACCGTATGTTGCGTCTGCAATAAAACAAAAAAAAGATCAGGCTGGGTCAGAGAACAGCCCTCTGACAAAACAAGCTTGTCGCACGGCTACTGCCCGGAGTGCTTCTGCAAGGTTATGAAAAAAATCAACGACTACTCCAGCAAACAACTCTCTTCCTCGGAGGCATAATGGTTGGCAGTCAAAACAAACCAAATGCCGATTTTCGCTATTGCCTTCCAGAAACGCCCAGAGCTGACCACTATTTAATGACCCGCAGTGTTGATCTCTTGTGTATGGTATCAATACTCTTCCTGCCGGACTTTGGCCCATCAGTTCTATAGAATTCCAGAGCTTGAATAAAGCGCTTCTCGCCACCCATCGTAAACACCTCCTTACCGGTGAATTGCGGTTCACGCATAGTCCAGATTATCTTCTGAGGAGGTAGTGTCAGTAAATTCAGGGTGACATGCCACCACTCATCCCGCCTGGTCTCATCCCGAACTATATCGGTGATCAAGGCGTAAATCATGGTCTGAGGTTTTTCGGCAACGATCAGAACAATATCTCCCTGCTGCGTATCAGCCTTAAAGAGAAATATTTTTTTGAGTTCTTTAATCAGATTTTCCATTCAATGACATGTATCACCTCTGGGAAAAAAAGAAAAGAGCATAACTCCTGACGGAAACTCTTTCCCGTTGTTCTTTCTCAGGTAAATGATTACTGTTGCCCGTAATGAAAACCTTACCAAGTGCCGCAGACCAAGGCCGATGGCATAATGATTCAGACATATCAAAAAAAATTGGAACTTTTTTTCTAAATATTCTGTCACAACTATTACGAAGGGCGTCCAGATCATCATGAGCCGTCAGGACAGCGCCAATTCAAGACGCGGACCAGTATTAACCGAAAGCCAAATAATCGAACTGGTCAGTACTCTTCGAACAAAGGATGAGCTGGCCTTTGCGAGACTGGTTCGACTATTTGAGCGTCGAATCTACAATCTCGCCCTGAATTATCTTAAACAGGAAGAAGAAGCCAAAGATCTCACTCAAGAGATTTTTGTCGCGGTTTATCGAGCGCTGCCTCAACTCAAGGAAGATTCAAAATTTGTTCCATGGCTCTATCAGATAGCGATCAACCACAGCCGGAACCACTATCAGAAATTAAAACGAACCGGCTTTTTTACTACCCAGTCTCTGGACGACCCGGACAGCTCACTGCAGTTGATTTCCGCATCATCCCCCCAAAGAGATCTGGAGAAACAAGAATTAAACCGCCTGGTACGCGAAGCGATTGCAAGTATGCCAACTACCGAAAAAGAGATACTTATTCTGCGCGATATTCAGGACCTCTCCTATGAGGTGATCAGTAGCACCTTGGAATTACCCCTTGGCACCGTTAAATCAAAACTGAACCGGGCGCGAATTGCTTTAAAAAACCGGCTGAAAAACACATTTTAGCTTATAGGTGTCTTTCATGGATTGTACCAGCATTCAAGATCTTTTTACTGCTGCCTTAGACAATGATCTCGATCCCGAAAACAGTGAAAAATTCAATGCTCACCTCAGTGAGTGTAAACACTGCTCACTTGAGTTCGAACATTTTCAAACGACCCTGCACTGCCTGAACTCAATCGAATTCGCGCTTCCGCCCCCGACTCTACTTGCCAACATCGAAGCACAAATCCACAGTTCAAACCCGCTCCTCCGTTTCTACAGGTGGTTTTTACATGCCAATCCTACACTCTCCCTGCCAACCGCCACAGCAACTGTAGTGGTGGCCTTTGCCTGCATGTTGCTCTACAAGAACATCTTCCTCGCCAAACCACCGATCGACACCTCTTCTCCCTTACCGATAGCCGGCTACAGCAATCAAAAATTTTCATTTTCAGCTGGTGATACCCCAGACCAACTGAGCAGACCGCCGGCGTCGGTTTTTTATCAGAATCAAATTCGTTCTACTGCAATCCCTGCCGGACAAACTTTTCGGCATGAGGCTCCCGGGCAACAAAATTTTTCTATGATTCAAAGGAAAATCGAACTGCCGAACAATATTTTTTTCAGTAACTATATCCATCAATATTTCGGACAGGAATTTGTGCCTTCCCAGCACACAGACCTCCTGATAACTATCTATTCGCCGGACAATGAAGCAAAGAGGCGTCTGCACCATCGTTTGCTTGCAGAGAAAAAATGGCAAGTTAAGATTTATGATCGAAATCTTATTCTTTTGACTCTTGACCGGCAAGAGATGCAGAACCTGCAAAACCTTCTAGTCAACCACCAATATGTTCCACCCTTCCCTGCCGACCTGGCAAAATTCACCGACTCAAAAACAATTCAAGTAGCTATCCACTTGAAATAATAGCACATCTATTTAATTATTTTTATTAAAAAAATAATTTGACATTTTTTATTTATTCTGGGAACCTTCCTTATAGAGCATTTGTCTTATTTTAAACAAATGCATTTTTTACCCCCTATTTTTCCTCCTTTCCTCAAAGGACCTTCCCAAGGTCCAGCGGGGTCGCAAAGGTAGCCCAGCCAGAGCGACCCCGTTTTTTTATTACAGCACTCAAGTCTCCCCTACCTTGACGACTAATTTTCTATATGATAGCAATCTATTACCCGCTTTAGTCAACACCTCCCGCTGACTTCGAAAATGATCTTGTTGACGTTTTTGGTGGGAGTGGTGGTTTGGAGCGTCCTTGATTTTTTTCAGACTCAAAAACTTGCGAAAATTCTCTTTGCTCAACAAACAGAACGCTTAGGGAAACAAGCTCAGGAATCACGAATCCGGTTCGATAATTTTGTTATAGGATACAGTCAGGCGGCAAAACTGATTGTATCTCAAAAATCTTTTTATGATTACGTCCAACAGCAACAATGGTTTTCCCGCAAAGACCAACCTATCCTGAAATACGCTGAAATACCGCCTTGGCTCCCTGACGCCTCGGTGCTTCGCAAATTCGTTCGGATCCATTATGCCCTTCTTCTGGACGAAAATGGGAGCGTTCGGGAACTGTATAACGGCATCCCTATTTCACCGCCCTCTTCATTGCCAGCGGGATTCTGAAAGTGAGTTAATCATGGCAGCATGAAAATGCTGGATCTTCTTTACCTCCGTTTTCTTCCAAAATATTCCATTTATAAATTTTTCTTATCGTCTTCTTCCTGATTTTTCTTCATTTTCTTCGTGAGTTACCAGTTGGTTGCCGAAGGC
>Ga0208863_1000678_pt1 | contig 28154 bp, 31 predicted proteins | sample RifOxyD3_FD_184040 | JGI IMG/M metagenome (GOLD analysis project Ga0208863, IMG submission 184040) | Soil microbial communities from Rifle, Colorado - Rifle Oxygen_injection D3 (SPAdes) | ecosystem: Environmental > Terrestrial > Deep subsurface > Rock core/Sediment | place: Rifle, Colorado...
GGTCTATCTCTTTGTGACTCATCGTAATGTGCTCCTTTGCCATCGTCCCTCTCAGATCCCAAAGGGGACATTTTAGAATTGGACAAAGGGGACATTACTGCTTTGGGCTAACACCAACCCAGCCGGGGCTTGTCAACCATACTCAAAGTTCGTAGTCTCTCCGCAATTCCAGCCTGGCCCCAATCGAGAACCCTGAACATGAACCAGAACAGCGTAGAACTGGCCCGATTCAACATGATCCACCAGCAGATCCGGCCCTGGAACGTCAGCGATGCGCGCGTTTTGGGCGTCCTCGACACCATTCCGCGTGAGGCATTCGTTCCCGCCGCCTACCGGGGCGTGGCCTTCGCCGATATGGAGATCCCCTTGCCCAGTGGGCATTCCATGATGGCGCCGAAACTGGTCGCGAAACTACTGCAAGGGCTCGCCATCCGCCCCAAGGACAATATCCTGGAGATCGGCACGGGCAGCGGCTATCTCACCGCCTGCCTGGCCAAGCTGGGCGGCTATGTGACCAGCATCGACATGGATGCCGAAGCCATCGCGGCGGCAACCAAGCGGCTGAATGGACTGGGCTTCCGCAATGTATCTCTCAAGGCCGGAGACGCTATGGAAGCCATTCCCGGCGGCTCTTTCGATGTCATCGTCATCGGCGGTTCGATCCCACATCGGGACGAACGCTTCGAAAGGGCGCTTACCAACGGCGGCAGGCTGTTCGCAGTAATCGGCCAATCGCCCCTCATGGATGCCTGCTTCATCACCCGCCTGGGAGATGACGAGTGGCGCTACGAGCCCAAGTTCGAGACCGATCTGGCGCCTCTCGACAACTGCACCCCATCCCAGTCCTTCGTTTTTTGAGCACCACTCTGGAGCAAGGGCTTTTTCCGTGGCCGGCCTCGATCTCTGTGAAGCAGCCAAATCGCAGCTCTTGGTGGTCGATGTGCAGGATCGCCTGTGCGCCGCCATACCCCCGGAGTGCCTGGAAACCGCCATCTCCAACATGCAGCGGCTCATTCTGTCCGCGCGCGCGCTGGAGATCCCCATCGCCGGTGCCGAGCAGTATCCCAGGGGGCTCGGCCCCACGCGGGATGCCGTAACCGCCAGCCTGCCGGAGGGTTTCGTCTTCTGTGAAAAGACCAGCTTCTCCTGCTGCAACGCCCCGGGTTTCCAAAACAGTCTGGTCGACAAGGAAAAGCGGCCTCAAATCGTGCTGGCAGGGCTGGAATCTCATATCTGCGTGTTACAGACCGCTTCGGGCCTGCAACACTGGGGCTACCGCGTTTTCGTAGCCGAGGACGCGATCTGCTCGCGCAATCCCCTGAACAAAGAAAATGCCCTCAACCGCATGCGGCAGGGCGGAATCGGGATAACCAACACCGAATCAGTGGTGTTCGAGTGGCTCGAAAATTCCGGGCATTCCCAGTTCAGAGAGATTTCCCGCCTGTTCCGCTGATGTGGCAGCTTCGTTCCCGGTCAGACAAAACCCGCCCTCGCCAGCAGCTCCTCGGTGACTTCCTTCCCGGCTTCGGCAGCCTTATCACCAAGGATAAGGCGTTCCAGATAGCGGGCGATCAGGTCCACCTCCAGGTTCACCCGGCTGCCGGGGGCATAGCTGTCCATGATGGTCTCTTGCAGGGTGTGGGGGACGATGTTGAGGTGGAAGCGGTTGCCCTCGACGCCGTTCACGGTGAGGCTGGTACCATCGACGGTGATGGAGCCCTTGTGGGCGATGTATCGGGCCAGGGAGACCGGGGCCTCAATGGTGAATCGCTCGGAGCGGGCGTCGTCGTGGCGGCTGATGACCTCGCCCGCGCCATCCACATGGCCGCTGACCAAGTGGCCGCCGAGACGGGTGGCGAGGGTGAGGGCCTTTTCCAGGTTGACCCTGCTCTGGGGCTTGAGGTCGCCCAGGGTAGTGAGGGAGAGGGTCTCCCGCGATACGTCGGCGTAGAAGCCGTCGCCCGGAAGTTCAACGGCGGTCAGGCAGACGCCGTTGACGGCGATGCTGTCGCCGAGTTTGACGTCGGCCAGGTCGAGCTTGCCGGTCTTGATATGGAACCGGCCATCACCGCTACGCCGTTCAATGCCGGCGATCTGGCCGACTGCCTGGATGATGCCTGTAAACATGGTTCAGTCCCCCTTCGTTTTGGTTGTCGCTGTCCCGATCCTCGCGCTCAGGCGTAGGTCGCGTCCCAGGTTGCGCGCATCGGTGATCTCCAGTTCGATGCGGTCTTCCATGCGGTGCAGGCCGGGTAAATGGAAGAGCCCGCGCGCCCCATCACCCATCAGGTGCGGAGCGACGTAGAGGACAATCTCATCGGCCAGCCCCGCCGCCAGCATGGCGCCCGAAAGGGTCGGCCCGGCTTCGACCCATACCTCGTTTATAGCCAACTCCGCCAGCCGGCGCAGGGTTTTTTCCAGATCGAGCCGGCCTGGATCATCTCCCAGAGATTCGACCTGGGCGCCTGCTCGGCGCAAGGGTTCCGCCCTGGCCTCGTCCAACCGGCTGCAAAAAATCCTTGTCTCGCCCGGCAGGGTCAGCAGCTTCGCCCCCGGCGGCATGGCCAGTCCGGAATCGAGCACTACCCGCATGGGCTGGCGGACGGGATAGGCCGGACCCAGGCCATGCAGCTCTTCGCCCGGAAGGCGGACATTCAGGGAGGGATCGTCGGCCAGAACGGTCCCGATGCCGGTAAGGATGGCGGAGCTTCGGGCGCGGTAGAACTGGACATCGCGGCGGGCTTCGGGACTGGTGATCCACTGGCTCTCGCCGTCCGCCATGGCGGTGCGTCCATCCAGAGACATGGCCATCTTGCAGCGCACATAGGGCAGGCACTGTTCCATGCGTTTGATGAAACCGGGGTTCAGTTGCCGCGCCTGCTGTTCCAGCAGGCCACATTCGACCTGGATACCTGCCTCGCGCAGGCGTTGCAGGCCACGACCGGCCACCAGGGGATTGGGGTCCTGCATGGCCGCCACCACGCGAGCGACCCCGGCCCGGATCAGGGCATCGGCGCAGGGCGGAGTACGGCCCTGGTGGCTACAGGGTTCGAGGCTGACATAGGCCGTGGCGCCTTTGGCCTGATCACCTGCTTGGGCCAGTGCCTGGGGTTCGGCGTGGGGTTCTCCGGCTCGGTGGTGGAACCCCTCGCCGACGACAACCCCGTCCTTGACCACCAGGGCGCCGACCCGTGGATTGGGGTCGGTGGTGTAGAGGCCTCGCTCCGCCAGGCGCAGAGCACGGGCCATGTAGTGGTAATCGTCCTTATCCGCCATGGTCTTCCGGCCGGCCGGGCTGCCGCTCCAGCAGCTCGATCTCCTCGCGGAAAGCATTGACGTCCTCGAAGCGGCGGTAGACCGAAGCGAAACGGACATAGGCGACCTGATCCAGCTTGCGCAGCTCGTCCATCACCAGATCGCCGACCCGGCGGCTGGGGACCTCGCGCTCGCCGGATGCCGTCAGCTTGCGGCGAATGCGGCTGGTTGCCCTGTCGATCTCCTCCGCGCCCACCGGGCGCTTCTCCAGCGCGCGGTTGATCCCGGCCAGGATCTTCTCCACCTGGAAGGTCTCACGGCTGCCGTCACTCTTGACGATGCGAGGCATCGCCAGCTCGATGGTCTCATAGGTGGTGAAACGCTCGGCGCACTCGACGCATTCACGGCGGCGGCGCACCTGATCACCCTCACCGCTCAGGCGTGAATCGACCACCTTGGTGTCATGGGCACCGCAGAAGGGGCATCGCATGGTCTCAGTCCGCGTACACCGGCAATCGTTTGCAGATCGCCAATACCTTGGCCTTGACCGCTTCGATCACGGACAGATCGCCCCGGCTGTCGATGAGATCGCACATCCATCCAGCCAGCTCGCGGCAGTCGGCCTCGGTGAAGCCGCGCGTGGTGACCGCCGGGGTGCCGACGCGGATGCCGGAGGTGACGAAGGGCGACTGGGGGTCGTTGGGCACGGCGTTCTTGTTGACGGTGATGTTGGCGGCACCCAGCCAGGCGTCCACGTCCTTGCCGGTTAGGCCAGCGGCAATGAAGCTCACCAGGAAGAGGTGGTCGTCGGTCCCCTTGGAGACCACATCGTAGCCGCGCGCCATGAAGACCTCGGCCATGGCTTTGGCATTGGTCATCACCTGCTGCTGATAGCTCTTGAACCCGGGTTCCATCGCCTCCTTGAAGGCCACCGCCTTGGCGGCGATGACGTGCATCAGGGGGCCGCCCTGGATGCCGGGGAAGACCAGAGAGTTGAGCTTCTTCTCGATGTCGGGATTGGCCTTGGCCAGGATCAGGCCGCCACGGGGACCGCGCAAGGTCTTGTGGGTGGTAGTGGTGGTCACGTCCGCGATCTGCACCGGAGACGGATAGAGTCCGGCGGCGATCAGACCGGCCACATGGGCCATGTCCACGAACAGGTAAGCGCCCACTTCATCGGCGATATTGCGGAAACGCTGCCAATCGACCACGCGGGAATAGGCGGAAAAACCGGCCACGATCATCTTGGGCCTGTGCTCACGGGCCAGACGTTCGACTTCCGCATAATCGATCTCGCCCGTCGCCGGATCGAGACCGTATTGCACCGCGTTGTAGATCTTGCCGGAGAAGTTGGGTTTGGCGCCGTGGGTCAGGTGGCCGCCGTGGGCCAGGCTCATGCCCATGACAGTGTCACCGGGCTGGCAAAGGGCCATATAGACCGCAGCATTGGCCTGGGAACCGGAGTGAGGCTGGACATTGGCGTAGTCGGCGCCGAACAACTGCTTGGCCCGCTCGATGGCCAGGGCCTCGGCCACATCTACATATTCGCAGCCGCCGTAATAACGCTTGCCCGGGTAACCCTCGGCATATTTGTTGGTCAGTACGCTGCCCTGTGCCTGCAAGACGCGGGGGCTGGTGTAGTTCTCGGAGGCGATCAGCTCGATGTGCTCCTCCTGGCGTAGCTCCTCCGCCTGGATGGCGCCCCAGATTTCGTCGTCATAACCCTCAATCTGCATCGATTTCTTGAACATAATCACTCCGAAAATAGCTCAACCGTAAATCGCGTGATTGTACCAGCAGGAGATAAAGGCGTCTTCCGGACATCGGGCAAATTGTTTGACCTCGGGATAGGTCACGAGTATTATTTCGCCTCTGCCGAGGCAGAGGCGCCCAAATCGGGGCATAGCGCAGTCTGGTAGCGCGCCTGCTTTGGGAGCAGGATGTCGGGGGTTCGAATCCCTCTGCCCCGACCAATTCGGGTTCAGCAGAGGCTTCAACAGGACATGCGCCCGTAGCTCAGCTGGATAGAGCAACGGCCTTCTAAGCCGTGGGTCGCAGGTTCGAGTCCTGCCGGGCGCGCCAAACCGCGCCCTTGGGGACAAAGGCAGTGTGTTTTTTATGGTGGGCGTAGCTCAGTTGGTAGAGCCCCGGATTGTGATTCCGGTCGTCGAGGGTTCGAGTCCCTTCGTCCACCCCAGGTTCAAAACGAACGCGGGCCATTAGCTCAGCTGGTAGAGCAGCGGACTCTTAATCCGTTTGTCGTAGGTTCAATCCCTACATGGCCCACCAATCTTTTCAATGACTTACGTCGATTCTCTCGCATTCACCCCGCTTTGCATGTCAACCGATTGACAACGGGTTCAGTTCCCTTGCCTGTTGCAAATGGTCCGGGGCGAAATGCGCATATCTCATAGTCGTTTCTAAGCTGGCATGGTCGAGAATGCGCTGGAGAACCCGGATATTGCCACCGCGTTGAAGAAATCGACTGGCGAAGGTGTGACGCAAAACATTGGGGTGGTTTCAAGTTTGAAGTGCAACACGACAAGATAACTGACTGATTTCCTTTGCTCTGTCAAAGGCGTATCCCTGCACTACTCTTCATCTTCTAAGATTACTCGCCTCGCCCTATGATCGTTCGCCAGAATTTCGAATAGCGCCGCCCTGGCCCGTTCGAGTTCATCACGGATGGGGACAAAGGTCTCCGCAGGCAGCAGGCCTCCCAACTGCTGCATACCCTGGTCGCATCGGCGGCAGTAGTCGCGGACAGCCGCTTCCACGGCATCGGGACCGGCAGCAGGCACCGGATCGCTGGTCCGGGCCGCTCCGGGGATGAGGACCTCTGCCGAGCGGGGCACTATGAACTGCTTGCTGTCGCTGAGACGCCGGGCCGCGACGGGGCTATGCTTGGCGTAACTCTCGCCTTTCCACTCAAAATGGGTGCCGAGGGGAATCTGATGGAATTTCATTCGCTTGTCTTGTTAACAAAAACCTGGACAGGATTTACAGAATGAACATCATAGGGGCACCCGTGAATCCTGGGAAATCCTGCCAGTCTTTCATGAATATCCGGCTTGATCGCTTTCTCTCCAACAATACCTCACTGACCCGCTCCGAGGCGCAACGCGCCATCCGCACCGGACGGGTACGGGTGGGCGAAATACCGGTGAACGACCCGGCCTTCAAGGTAGGGGAGGGGACCTCGGTGCGATACGAAGGGATCGAGTTAGGGAAGCGCCAGTCGCGCTATTTCATGCTGAACAAGCCCGCCGGTGTGGTCTGTGCCACCCGCGACGGCAAGCACCGGACCGTGTTGGATTTGATCCCCTGCGATGAGAGAGAAGGCCTGCACCCGGTAGGCCGGCTCGACAAGGACACTACCGGCCTTGTCATCTTGACCGACGATGGCGACTGGTCCCACCGGGTCACCTCTCCGCGCAGGCATTGCGCCAAGGTCTACCGGGTGGGCTTGGTGGAGCCACTGCCCGAGTCGGCGCGGCTGGCCTTGGAGCAGGGGATCGAACTGCGCGGCGAGCGGCGGCCGACCCTCCCCGCCAAGGTGGAGACACTGGGCATGCTGGAGATCCGCCTGTCCATCCAGGAAGGCAAGTACCATCAGGTCAAACGGATGCTGGCGGCAGTCGGCAACCACGTCGTCTCCCTCCGGCGGGAGAGCATAGGCACCATCAGCCTTGATCCGGCCCTGCCTCCCGGCGCTTATCGCCCCTTGTCGGCGGATGAGGTGGCTTCCATTGGCTGATGCATCTCTGGAGATATTTGATACCCATTGCCACCTGGATGTGGAGGAGTTCGATGCCGACCGGTTCGATGTTCTGACCAGGGCTCGCCGCCTGGGAGTGTGCGGCATGCTGGTGCCTGCCGTGGATGCGGCCGGGTGGCGCGGGCTGTTGGATCTCTGCGCCCAGGAGGAGGATCTTTACCCCACCCTGGGATTGCATCCGATCTATCTGGAGCGGCACACCGAGGTGGATCTGGAGGCCCTCGCCACTCTGGTAATGCAGGATAGGCCGACGGCCATCGGCGAGATCGGCCTCGACTTCTTCATCCCCGATCCTGACCGGGATCGGCAGCAGCACTTCTTCGAGCGGCAGCTCCTCATCGCCCGCGAGGCCCGCCTGCCGGTCATCCTCCATGTGCGAAAGGCCCACGATCAGGTACTGGCGACCCTGCGTCGGCTGGGAATCCGCAACGGTATCGCCCATGCCTTCAACGGCAGCCTGGATCAGGCGCGGCAGTACCAGGAGCTGGGTTTCCTGCTGGGGTTCGGCGGCATACTGACCTACGAGCATTCCCGCAAGCTGAGAGCATTGGCCCAGGCCCTGCCCCTGGAGGCACTGGTGCTGGAGACCGATGCCCCCGACCTGAGCCCCCGGCAGCATCGTGGGGAGCGCAACAGTCCAGAATACCTCCCCTATTGCCTGGAGGCGCTGGCGGAAGTCCGGGGTGACGAGCCCTGGCGCATCGCCGAGGCCACCACCTGCAACGCCCGCCGGCTTTTGGGATTGGCGGATTGAGCCTTAGAATAGCCAGCCTCAGATTTCGGCAGGGGTGATACCGGATGAACAAGACGCTACGCTTGGCGCAGATCAGCGATCTCCACTATTGCCGGGAGCCGGGCGGGTTGCTCGATTCGCCGGTGGTGACGGACCATACCCTCAAGCAAGTATTGGATCGCCTTGCCCTATGGGCGCCGGACTGGGTGATTGCCACCGGCGATCTGGCGCAGGACCCGGAACCGGTAACCTATCTGCGGCTGCGTAAGACTTTCGCCCATTATCCCTTCAGGGTCCACCCTCTGCCGGGCAACCACGACGACCCTTTCCTGATGACTCGTATGCTGGGCTTCGGCGATGGTGAACCGGTAAAGCACTTGGTCGCGGGGGCCTGGCAACTCCTGCTGCTCGACAGCACCTTGCCCGGCCATCAACAGGGACGCCTGGCGCCGGAAGAGTTGAGCTGGCTGGATGAAACCTTGGCCACCAACCCTGGTCAGCATGCCCTGATCTGCCTCCATCACCATCCCCTGCCGGTGGGCAGCCCCTGGATGGACCGCATTGCCCTGGCCAACGCCGGAGAATTGCTCGAATGCCTGACGGATCACGACCAGGTCCGTGGCGTGGCCTTCGGCCATATCCATCAGGCGTTCGAGTCGGAATGGCGCGGCATCCGGTTCTTCGGCACCCCGGCCACCTGTGTGCAGTTCCGCCCCAACAGCCATGATCTGATCATCGACAAAACGCCACCGGCCTTCCGTCGCTTCGAGCTGCATCCCGACGGCCGCCTGGAGTCGTTTGTGGAGTACCTGTCAGAGTCCGGGGCGGGGGCGGATAGGGAAGAAAAAAGGCGGGCTTGATTATGCCTAGGCCAGCAATCCGGTTGACCGGGGTTGCTCCTGTTGTTATATATTCCGCAATTTTTGCCGGTCATTGCCCGATCGAGAGCAGGCTTCCGGGATGGGCGCAGTCGGTGAATTCCACGTAATGTACCGCCCCCATTGTGGGCGCCGAGAATCCAGGGCCCGTGTTGCCGAGGGGTGCGCGGGTTTTACTTTACACCGCAATATTAGAATTCCAGCAGGTATCAATATGAAAAAACAGTTCGCCGTATTTGTCGCCGCCCTCGTTATGGCCGGAGCCTCCCAGGCTGCGGGCGATGCCGCCGCAGGCCAGACCAAATCCGTTACCTGCCTAGCCTGCCACGGTGCCGACGGCAACAGCGTCAATCCCATTTGGCCGAAGCTGGCGGGACAGCATCCCGAATATATCCTGAAGCAATTGGCCGATCTCAAGTCCGGTGCGCGCAAGGACCCGCTGATGTCGCCGATGGCAGCCCCTCTGAGCGATGCGGACATGGCGGATCTTGCCGCCTATTTCTCTTCCCAGAAGACCGCTCCCGGCACGGCCGCCCCCGATCAAGCCAAGGCTGGAGAGACCCTCTATCGCGCCGGCAATGCCGCCAGCGGTTTGACCGCTTGCATCGCTTGCCACGGCCCTTCCGGCGCCGGCAATGGGGCCGCCAACTTCCCCCGCCTGGCGGGTCAGCATGCCAGCTATGTGGACAAGGCGCTGAAGGATCTTCGTTCCGGTGCGCGCAGCAACGATCCCAACAGGATGATGCGCGATATCGCCGGAAAGATGACCGATGCGGAGATAGCGGCGGTTGCCCAGTACATTCAGGGGCTGCGTTGATTGTCTCGCTGGCTTGAATGAAAAAAGGCGGCCTTGGCCGCCTTTTTTCGTTCAGGCAAAATGACGCCTGGAACCGTATCGGGCATAAGATTCATAAACCATGCGCAGCCCTCCTGGAGATAACACGATGCGAAAAACGATCTGTTTCATTGTCCTGCTGATTACTCTTGCGCCGCTGGCTTTTGCCGGGCCGGAGAAATTCCAGGAGAGCGTAAACTACTTCGAGATATTTCCGAGCTACCCCGGCACGGACGCGGGAAAGGTCGAGGTACTGGAATTCTTTTGGTACAACTGCCCTCATTGCAACGACTTCGAGCCCCATCTTGAGCAATGGTTGTCGCGAAAACCCGAGGGGGTCGAGTTTGCACAGGTTCCAGTGATTTTTATGGGGCGTGATGGCCGGCCGAATGCCGCAGGGAAATTGCATGCCGAGACATTCTATTCACTGGAATTGATGGGGAAGCTGAAAGCCTTGCACGGGGTTATTTTCAACGCCATACATGGACAAAGGATCTCGCTGGATACCCCCGCCGCCATGGAGAAGTTTCTTGCCGAAAAGGGAATCGACGCCGAGCAATTCCGCAACACACGTCAATCCTTTGCGGTGCAGACCCGCGTGAACCGGGCGATTGAACTGGCCAAACGCTTCGGCATCGATGGGGTGCCCAATCTGGTGGTTGGCGGCACCTATCGGACTGGACCTACGGGCTCCTTTGAGGGGATGACCCAACTGGTGGATTTTCTCATCGCCAAGGTCAAGGATGAGCAAAAATCAGCAACGAAGGCGCAATGAACCCCATTTCCTCGATTAATCGCATTAGGAAGACACCGGCATGCCTGCATTTCGCTCCGGCCGGCTCTCCTCTCTGTACTATGCGCCCTTTGCGGTTGGGTCGAGGTTCTTAGGATGAGCGAGACGGAGCCCCCGGATAACTGTCTGAGAATACTCAGTTACAACATCCAGAACGGTATCGATACCTGTTACTTCCGTCATTATGTGACCCGTGGCTGGCGTAACTGGCTGCCGCACCGGGGGCAAATCCCCAATCTGGACAAGGTTGCGGGATTGGTAGGCAAATACGACATTGTCGGTCTGCAGGAGGTCGATTCGGGCAGTCTGCGCAGCAATTTCATGGATCAGACGGCCTACATCGCCCAGCGTGCCGGCTTTTCTGGCTGGTACCGCCAGGTGAACCGGGATCTGGGTCCCCTGGGTCAACACAGCAACGGACTGCTGAGCCGCTATACTCCCTTACGAGTGGAGGAGCACAAGCTACCCGGCAATGTTCCCGGACGAGGCGCCTTGCTGGCCCTGTTTGGCCGGCCGGGCAACGAGTTGGCGGTTTGTGTCGTTCATCTGGCATTGGGCCATTGGGCCAGGAAGCGTCAGTTGAGCTATATCGCCGGCCTGATCAGGCCCTTTACCTATGCTGTGGTGATGGGCGACATGAATTGCGGCTGCAATGCCCCAGAGCTGATCGATCTGGTCGGTTCCACCCAGTTACGCGGCCCCTCCTGCGAGGATGCCAGTTTTCCGAGTTGGCGGCCCATGCGGAGAATCGATCACATTCTGGTTACGGATAATCTTGAGGTGGTTAAGGCGGAGGTGGTGAACTTTCCCCTCTCCGACCACCTTCCGGTCCATGTTGAAGTTAAGCTACCGCAGGCCCTGTTCCTGGACTTGGAAGAATCGTTAAAAAACAATCTACGCCAGGTAGGTTAGCCGTACTGAAATAGTTGTAGGGGAGAAGGAGCGAGCTTGAGCATGGCAACAAATCCCAATGAAGTCCTTTTAAGGTTGATGCACAGCCAGAAGTGGCCGGCTCGCCTCGGCGACTCGGTCCGACATCTGACCGAGCGGCTTCAGGGCGATATCGGTAATCCCTCTGCCTGGAATTCCATACTGGAGGAGCTTGTCCTACTTTTTCTCAATGTCTTCGGAGGCGCCGAGTCCGATCTCAAGGAGGCGGAGGCCTTCCTTGTGGGGCTGGATAACCGGCTCAGGGAAATCGATGAGATCATTCACCATATTCAAGCCATTCGCGAGGATGCGGAAGAGAGTGGCAAGGATCTCCAGACGGGGGTTGACGAGGAGGTGGGCAACGTCCGCAGGGACGGCACGGAAGCAACCGATCTGGATTCGTTCAGGGAGCTGGTCAGCCTGCATTTGAATTCGATACAGGCACGGATCGAACAGCATTTGCAGGAGGAACGCGGGCATTTCTTGCACACCATGCAAGATACCGAGAGGGTCCGCGACCATATGCGCTCCCTGGAGGACGAGGAACAGCGGCTGCGTGGAAGATTGGCCGAGGCTCTGATTCTGGCGACGACCGATAAGGTGACGGGACTACCGAACCGGACCTCCTACGACCGCAGAATCAAGGAGGAGTACATGCGCTGGAAGCGGTTCCGCCGATCCCTCTGCCTGGTGGCATGGGATATCGATGACTTCAAGCGCATCAACGATATCTTCGGGCACCAGACCGGCGATGAGGTGTTGCGGTTTATCGGCAGGGCGTTCATGAGCCGGTTGCGTGAGACTGATTTCGTCGCCCGTTACGGCGGGGAGGAATTCGTCATGCTGATGCCAGGCGCCACGCTGGAACAGGCTTGCGCGGTCGCCGAAGAGATCCGCCGCGGGGTTTGCGAGCGCCCATTCAGTATCGGGATGAAACGGGTGTCGATCACCCTCTCCGGGGGCGTCAGCGAGTTTCGTAACGGAGACAATTCCGATGCTGTGTTCAACCGGGCGGATAAGGCGTTATACCAAGCCAAGCAGTCGGGTAAGAATTGTTGCGTGGCCGATCAGGGCATCCAGTAGAAAAAGCGCCAGGCGCCCCCTCCCGCTTGCCTGCCGAGTTTTTCCAGCAATGAGGGGATGGGCGTGGCTTCTCCCGGAAATACGCTGAATATCTCCACCAGGCTCCGGGCAAATCCAGCATGCCTGCGCCAATTCAACTCCGGCGCGGCTATGCTTTTGCCACAGCTACTGCACTCCCAAAGCGTCCCCCGCTGCAGCCAATCTTCGGCGGCAGGACGCCAGTCGCTCAGTGCCCGGCGGCAATAGGGACAGCAGGGCGGCTTGGTATTGCTTCCAGCATAAAAGGCGGGAGTAGCGCCGGTGCTGGATGTTATCCGGACATGACAAAAATCCTCATCACCCGCACCCTCCGGCTCGAAGCGTAAAAAGGGCGAACAACCGGCGAAGCTGATCAGACGCATCAGGTTGTCTCCTGCGGCAAAGGCATGCCCCGCGACCTCGGGTAGCGGGTTGGCAATCATGCCTAAGTCACGTAACAGGTCCTCCACCCCGGATGCATCAAAAAGGGTGTGAGGGTTATCGGGTGTCAGTATTAAACGTCCGGTATTCATGAGTTTGTTGAGAAAAGTGGATCGCCTGCGAAAAGAAAAGGGCGTCAAATGAGCAAGGCGCCGAATGTCAGATGTTATATCATCCCGCGAAGATTGATTGTTTGGATGGTGATCGAATGGGGTCGATAAAGATGGCGGCCGGGAAGGAGACAGATAAAGCCCTGGCAAGGGCAGCCCGGATCTGCCGTGAAAGGGGGGGCAAATTCACCTCCCAGCGCCAATTCGTTTATCGCCTGATTCTTGACGCGGATAGGCCCAGTGGCGCTTATGAGCTGTTGGAGGCCATGAGGCGGGAAATCCCCGGCGTGGCCCCGCCTACCGTTTATCGTGCGCTGGAGTTTCTGCTGGAACAGGGGCTGATCCATAAATTGGAAAGCCTCCATGCCTACGTGGTCTGCCGGGAGCCTGGGCATGATCACGATGGGCAGTTTTTGATTTGTGGCCGCTGCGGCCAGGCTCAGGAACTGGATGACCACAGTATCAGCGGGAGCCTTCAGGCAGTCATGGCTAGTCAGGGTTTCCGAGGGGAGCATCAGATGATCGAAGTGATGGGGCGCTGCTCCCATTGCGAGGCAAAAGGCCCATGAACCCCCTTAAGCAGGCGCTGCTCGGGATCATCAAAGGGTATCGCTATCTCATCAGTCCCTTGCTGGGACGGAACTGCCGGTTCTATCCGACCTGCTCCAGTTATGCCCTTGAGGCCATCGAGCGCTACGGGGCGCGAAGGGGCGGCTGGTTGGCCATAAAACGGATACTCCGCTGCCACCCTTACAACGATGGGGGTTACGACCCCGTTCCCGACATCGAATGCACCCATCACCACCACCCGGAATGATCCATATCTCCGTCATTCGGCACGATAGCCGTAATCTGGCCGCCGGTGGATAATGCGGAGCAACTTCGTCCCATTCGGATCTATCATGCCAGTGTTCGCGGAAAACTATAAAGGGAACATCTCGGGAAGCCGCTTCGCCCCCTATCTGGCGGCTCTGCTGTTCGTGCTGGCGCTCACCCCCCTGGCCGCCAATTTCGTTTCGTTCCATCCCGATGAACGGCACTACACCAACGGCGCCATTTTTATGATGCAGTCCGGTGATGCCATCTCCCCCCGTACAGGAGAAGGCGAGCTGCGTTTTAAAAAGCCCATATTGACCTACTGGGCCGTTTTAGGCAGCTACCGGCTGTTTGGCGTCAGTGCCCTTTCGTCCCGCCTCCCCTTTTTGGCGGCGGGGGCGGCGATTATCTGGCTGACCTACCGCATGGCGCTCCTGCTGTTCGCCAGCCGGAAAGTGGCCTTGACCGCGTCCATGATCATGGCCTCCAACCCCCTCTTGATGATGGCGGGGGTGCGCGCCAATCCCGATATGCTTTTGGCCCTGTGGCTTATGGTTAGCGCCTCAGGCTTCCTTGGGATAATGCTCTCCGTAAAGCCCTCCTTTCTCCGCTACCTTGCCGCCTATGGGGGCATCGGCTTGGCAGTGGCCACCAAGGGGCCTTTCCCAGCCCTTGTTTTCGCTACGGTAAGCATGGGTTATCTACGTTTCAATCCATGGCGCCGGGTTTCGTGGCGCCAATTATTCCATCTCCCCGCCATGTTCCTGGGCCTGGCGGTTGGAGGCGTTTGGTTCGGGGCTGTCTATCTGTTGCACGGGCCTGAAGCGCTGGTGAGTTTCCTTGGCGACCATGTTGGCAACAGGATCGGTTTTCAGTGGATTGAGATGCTGGGTCATTTTGGGGGCGCCGTGGCCTCCCTGAGTCTGTTGTTTATTCCCTGGCTCGTCCCTGCCATGCGCGCCCGCTCGGGACTCCGGCAGGAGGTCTGGGGTGGCAGTGGGGACAGGTCGAGCGCCGTCGAGGGGTTTGTTCTGGCGTGGGCCATCGCCATCATCCTGATGTCCGTGCCGGTTAGCGATTTTTACTCGCGTTACGTCCTCCCCGTGACACCCTTGATCGCCCTTTTGCTGGCGGAGGCGCTGAACCGGAAGAAAGAGAGGTTGCCGGCGGACTGGGCGAGGAAATTCATCCCCCTGATCGCCTTGCTTCTGACCCTGCTGCTCCTTGCCGCCCTGGCGATGCGCATGGCCCTGGACTCGGACCCTTTTGCAATGGGCTTGATCGCCCTGGCCCTGCTGATGTTGCTCTCCATCGCCGCTACGGAGAGGAAGGGCTTCGATGCCTCCATTACGGCCTTGGCGGCAATCATACTCATGATCCCTTTGGCCCTGTTCCTGCTGGTGCAACCGATTGCCTTGCCCGATCAAGGCAGCCAAATCACGGCAAAGCTCGATCAGCTTGGTCTGATCGGCAGGGGACGGGTGCTTTTTCTCGGAGAGGCGAAACCGGCAGCCAAGCTCCGAATCGCCGCCGGTCTCCGGCTCGATTTGCGCGAGCTGGATCAGCCTACGCCGGAGGACGTAGCACGAAGCCCGGTATTGATACTGCGCGAGGATAAGATGGCTGGTGTAGATCTCTCAGGCATGGAGGTCGTGCAGGCCTCCGCAAGTTGGTCCGAACTCCCCCTGTCGGCACTGGGGAAGGCGCGTAAGCTGGACGATCTGCGGGAGATATTGAAACAACCGGACCAGAGACACTTCATCGCCTGGAGGCGGGAGGGAGATGGCGCGCCCTAGAGGATTCGAACCTCTGACCTCAGCCTCCGGAGGGCTGCGCTCTATCCAGCTGAGCTAAGGGCGCGTGAAACGCTGAGTCGACAAGCGGGTGCTTGGAGCCGTGAAGGATAGCCGGAAAAGGGGCGGCCGTCCATGGGGCTTTGGCAGCTTCCGGCAAGCGGGTATACTCCCGCCAGATTTGACGCCAACGTGGGCGCTAGGTTTTCTGCCATCGTTTAGGAGTTTTTTGTGAAGCGAGAATTGGGTTTGTTTTCCATCGTCCTGGCCAGCGTCATGACCCTGGCTTCCTGGAATCTGGTTGCCGAGGAGGATCGTTCCGAGGTTCTGGACCGCATCAAGCCGATCGGCACTGTGGCAATTACCGGCCAGCTGGCGCCTGCCGAAGAGAAGGCCGCCGCACCGGCCGCCGCTCCCGCACCGGCACCTGCGGTCCCCGCCGTTGCAGCAACCACGCAACCAGTGGCGGCATCCGGCGTTGACGCCGTCTATCAGAAGTCTTGTTTTGCCTGTCATGCCACCGGTGCAGCAGGCGCGCCCAAGCTGGGCGACAAGGCGGCCTGGGGGCCTCGCATCGAAAAGGGGATCGATGCCCTCATGACATCGGCGATCAATGGCACCCCCAAGGGCATGCCGCCCAAGGGCACTTGCATGGCCTGTACCGATGCCGAGCTGAAGTCGGCCGTGGAATACATGGTTTCCCAGGCAAAATAAGGCTCAGGCGCCGGGCTTGTCCAAAAGGGCACGGATGCCCGCCAAATGGGCGCTGCCCTGCCGTTTACGCTCATCTTCCGATGGCTTGACGCCCAGGCGTAGCCACTCAATATCCTGCTCCGGCAGCTCATCGAGAAAGCGGCTGGGTTCGCAGGTCACAGTTTCTCCGTAGCGGCGCCGCTGTTTGGCCAAGGTGATGGTGAGCAACTGCCTGGCGCGAGTGATGCCGACGTAAGCCAACCGGCGCTCCTCTTCGATATTGTCCTCCTCGATGCTGTTCCTGTGCGGCAGCAGTTCCTCTTCGGCGCCGACCAGAAAGACGCTGGGAAATTCCAGGCCCTTGGCCGCATGCAGTGTCATTAGATGGACCTTGTCGCCGCCGCCCTCCTCATCTTGCCGCTCCAGGATGTCGAGCAGCGTAATCCGGTTGATGAGGGAGGCGAGATCGGTGATGTCGTCTCCGCGAAAGAGCCGCTCCAGCCAGCCGATCAGGTCATTGACATTCTGCATGCGCCGTTCTGCCACGGCATCGCTGCTGCTGATATCGCGCAGCCACTGATCATATTCCAGCTCCTGAACCAGTTGCCGGATCGCCAGGATGGGCTGCTCCGTCCCAGCCTGGCGTGCGATCCCGCCGAGCCACTGGGCGAAGGCCTGCAACTTGTCGCGCGATGGAGCGTTTAGGCCCTCTTGCAGTCCAAGTTCATCGCAGGCCATCAGCAGGGGAACACCACGGCGCTTGGCGTAGCCGGCTAGTTTTTCCAGGGTGGCGGGACCGATTTCGCGGCGAGGGGTGTTGATGATGCGCAGGAAGGCCGCGTCGTCGTCAGGATTCGCCAGCAGACGCAGATAGGCCATGATGTCCTTGATCTCACCGCGGGCGAAGAATGATGTCCCGCCGCTGAGAAAATAGGGGATCTGGTGTTCGCGCAAGGCCTTTTCGAAGGGCCTGGCCTGGTGATTGCCGCGAAAGAGCACGGCGAAGTCGCCGAAGGCCGTGCCCTGTCCGTGGTGCGCCTGGAGGATGGCGGAAACGACCCGTTGCGCCTCGCTTTCCTCGTCGCGGCATTCGATGATGCGAATGGGGTCCCCAGGGCCATGGTCGCTCCATAGGCGTTTCTCGAAGACATGGGGGTTATTGGCGATCAGCCGGTTGGCAGCGTGAAGGATGCGCCCGGAGGAGCGGTAATTCTGTTCCAGCTTGATGATCCGAAGCGACGTGAAATCAGATTTCAGAGCCGCCAGATTTTCCGGCCGGGCCCCGCGCCAGGCATAGATCGACTGGTCGTCGTCGCCGACCACGGTGAATGACCGGCGGATATCCACCAGCAGTTTGACCAACTCGTACTGGCTTTGATTGGTGTCCTGATACTCATCCACCAGCAGATAACGGATGCGGCCCCGCCAATGCTCCAGCACCTCCGGGTCGTCCCTGAACAGGCGCGCTGGCAACAGGATCAGGTCATCGAAGTCCACGGCATTGTAGGCGTGGAGATGGCGCTGGTATTCGGCGTAGAGGCGGGCATGAAAGGCCTCGGCCTCATCCTCGGCGCGCGACAACGCTGCACCCGGCTCCAGCATGGCGTTCTTCCAGCCGGATATGCGCCACTGGGCGGTGCTGACCGCCTCGCTCTCCTCGCCCTGCTGCTTGCGCAGGAGTTCCTTGAGCAGATTCTCGCTGTCCTGGGCATCGAAGATAGAGAATCCCGGCTTGTAATCCAGACGGCGGCACTCCCGCCGCAGGATATCGAGCCCGAGGTTGTGGAAGGTGGAAACTCTCAACCCCCGGCTCGGCTTGCCCTTAAGCAGCTCGGAAGCGCGCTCCTTCATTTCGCGCGCGGCCTTATTGGTGAAGGTCAGGGCTGCAATATGTTGCGGGGCAAAACCGCAGTGTTCGATTAGATGCACGATCTTGCGGGTGATGACACGGGTCTTGCCGGAACCGGCCCCCGCCAGCACCAGAAGCGGGCCGGAGACGTGCTGGACGGCCGCGAGTTGCTGAGGGTTCAATCTATGCATGTGTGCGCTGCAATCCCCAAACCTTGTTATAGTCCCCTGGACGGAACAAATCGGATTAGCTTACACGATTAATCGTGGATCATTTCCGGGCGACGTAATAATATGGAGGCCTTTACGCCGTCCGGCATTTAGTGAACTAAGGGCACGAAGAATGAAGCGCTTGATACTTCTGATGGGATTATTCATGACCCTGCCATCTTGGGCCGAGGAGTCGCTCGCCGAGCCGCCGAGACTGCCTGAACCCCAACAGAGCAGAGAGGCACTGGAACCCGAGGTGACCATTGTCGAGACCTCCAAGGGAACCGTCCACGAATACCGGGCCAACGGCCAGCTTTACATGGTCAAGATCGTGCCGCGCGTGGGCGCACCCTATTACATGATCGACACCAATGGTGATGGGGAGATGGACGCCCGCGAGGATGACATCCGTAGCGTCTCCACGCCACAGTGGGTCCTCTTGCGCTGGTGACAGCCGCCTGAACTCGACCTGGTCAACAGCGCCGGCGGCCTTGGGGCCGCCGGTCGCGTGAAGCAGTCATGCAGGAACTTCTACCCAAGCTAGCCCGAATCCTCGATTTAATCGGCGAAAATGCCGGACGCGCCGCCTCATGGCTGGTGCCGCTCTCGATTCTGACGGTATTCACCCTGGCGATTATCCGCCATACCCTTGACCTCGACTCGGCCTTTCTCCAAGACGGACTTGTCTATCTGCATGCGACCCTTTTCATGCTGGGCGCGGCCTATGCCCCCAAGCAAGGGGTGCATGCGCGCGTAGAGATCCTCCATCAGGGTTTCGGACCCAGGGGGCGGGCGCTGACCGATTTGCTGGGCGATCTTCTGCTGCTGGTCCCCCTGGCGCTCGCCATCATTTGGCTCGGTTGGGGGTATGAGGCCGAGACGGCCTCTGGGGCAGGGGGCCTGGAGACGTCCATTTGGCTGAAAATTCTGATCCCCGTTTTAGGTGCGCTGCTGCTGTTGCAGGGGATTGCCGGCATCCTTCGCAATGGCCTGTTGCTGGGCGGCGCATCCCCAGCGGATGCCGGAGAGAGGGTAACCTCGGCGGGCGAGGGGAACTGATGGCCGAATACATTCCTCTCTTGCTGTTCATGGCAACCCTGTGCCTGCTGCTGCTGGGGTATCCGATCGCCGTCACCCTGGCTGGAACGGCGATCCTGTTCGCCTTTGCCGGACTGATGGCGGGACATTTCGACAAGGGCTTCCTTGATGCGGTTCCTGGCCGCCTCATCGAAGTGATGAGCAATCAGGCATTGATTGCCGTGCCGCTCTTCATCTTCATGGGGGGGGTGCTGAAACGCTCGTGGACGGCGGATGAATGGCTGGATTCCACGAGCTGGCTTTTCAATGCCCACCGGACCGGGCCGGGTATTTCCCTGATCCTTGCCGGGGTCCTATTGTCTGCAAGCGCTGGCGCGGCCGGTGCCGCGATGACGGCCTTGGGGCCGCTTTTCCTGTCCGCCTTGCTGCGGCGTAAATACGCCCCCGGCCTCTCAGCGGGTATCCTGTGCGCCTCCGGGATCCTGGGGCAGATCGTTCCCCCCGCCATTGCGCTGGTCATGCTGGAGGATGTGCTCTCCACCTCTTATCAGCAGGCTCAGCTCGAAATGGGGGTCTGGTCGCCGGAGACGATGACCCTGGGCAGCCTCTTTGCCGGCATGCTGGTTCCTGGAATGATGCTGGCGCTGGGTTATCTGATTTACCTGTTACTGCTTGGATGGTTGCGTCCTGCCGCCATGCCCGCCACCACCGGGGACGAGCCTGCCAGCGGCCAGGATGCGACGGGACCGAATCCGGCGGGGTTGTTGTTGCCACCACTGCTCTTGATGCTGGCGGTTCTGGGTTTGATGGTTACCGGCACGGCAACGCCAACCGAGGCCGCGTCCGCCGGCGCCATGGGGTCTCTATTTTTGGCTCTGATGCGAGGCCGTCTGAACCTACGCATCTTGCGGGAGTTGATGCGAGACACCACCCGGCGTTCGGGTGCGGTGTTCATTGTCGTGATCGGGGCATCGGTGTTTTCACAGGTGTTCCGGGGCTATGGTGGCGATGAACTGGCTTCGCGCCTGCTGAACAACCTGCCAGGGGGCGCCTTCAGCGCAGTGCTGGCCGTGATGCTGTTCCTGTTTCTGCTGGGGCTTGTGCTCGATTTTGCCGGAATCGTCTTCTGGGTAGTGCCCATTCTGGCCCCGGTTTTGCTCGCGATGGGGCTTGATCCCCTCTGGCTTGGCGCCATGATTGTTGTCAACTGGCAGGCCGCACGCCTAACGCCTCCCTTGGGCTTGGCGGTCTTCCATCAGTGCCGCCTTGCTCCGCCGGGGCTGTCCCCGGCCCAGATCTACCGGGGCGTTGCTCCCTTCGTTCTCATTCATCTGTTATTGCTGGCTTCGCTGGCTTGGTGGCCTGCATTGGCCACCTGGCTGCCCTCTGCCCTGAACGGATAGGCGCGAGTCCTATTTGGGCATCTGCCGCGAAAAGGCCTGAAGCAGAGCGCGCAAGGCTTGCCCGCGGTGGCTGAGACGGTTCTTGGTCTCCGCGCTCAACTCAGCCGCACTACAGTTCTCGCTGGGCACAAAGAAGACAGGGTCGTATCCGAAGCCATTCTCCCCCTGGGGTTCGAAGAGGATGCGCCCTTCCCAAGTCCCCTGACAGATGAGCGGCGTGGGGTCCTTGGCGTGGCGCATATAGACCAGCACACATTGAAACCGGGCGGTTCGGTCCAGCTCGTGGACATCCCTGAGAGCTTCCAGCAGCTTTTGGCAGTTATCCGCGTCGGTGGCGTCGCTTCCCGCGTAGCGCGCGGAATAGATGCCGGGGGCGCCGATCAATGCATCGACCTCGATCCCCGAGTCATCGGCGATGGCGGGCAAGTCGCTGTAAAGCGCCGCATTGCGCGCCTTGAGGATGGCGTTCTCCACGAAGCTCAGGCCGGTTTCATCTGCCTCGGGCACGTCATAGACCCGTTGCGGCACGACCTCGATGTCAATGCCGGCCAGCAGTTGGTTGATCTCCCTGACCTTGCCCGCATTGTTGCTGGCCAGCACGATCCGGCTTTGGTTCATGGGCCTTCTCCCAACGCCCTGCGCTGGGCTTCGATCAGTGCGTTTATTCCCTGGTGCGCCAAAGCAAGCATTCCCGTGAGTTCCTCCTGATTGAAGGGGTGTCCTTCCGCAGTCCCCTGTATTTCGATGAAGTCGCCCTTGTCATTCATCACCACGTTCATATCGGTCTCGGCGCCGGAGTCCTCGGCGTAATCCAGGTCCAGCACAGGGGTCCCTTGATGGACGCCGACCGATACGGAAGCCACTGCGTGGCGTATCGGACTGCTCGTCAGCTTGCCCACCTCGATCAAGCCGCCGATGGCGTCGTGCAGGGCGATGTAGGCGCCGGTGATGGAGGCGGTGCGGGTGCCTCCGTCGGCCTGAATCACGTCGCAGTCAAGGGTGATGGTGCGCGGACCGAGCGCCTTCAAGTCCAGGGCGGCCCGCAGGGAACGGCCGATCAGGCGCTGTATCTCCTGGGTCCTGCCGCCTTGTTTGCCGCTACGCGCCTCCCGGCCCATGCGGTCGCTGGTGGAGCGCGGCAGCATGCCGTATTCCGCCGTAACCCAGCCGCTCGACTTGTCATCCATCCAGCGAGGTATCTTCTCTTCCACCGAAGCGGTACAGATGACTTGTGTGTCGCCAAAGGCGATCAACACGGAGCCCTCGGCGTGCTTGGTGAAATGACGGGTAATGGTAATTTCCCGAAGCTGATCGGGGCGGCGGCCGCTGGGTCGCATATTCAATCCTGTCTGGTTCGTGCGTCGAAGATTTCCAGTGCCGTTTTCAGATCGTCGATGGCCTGGGTCAATTTATCGGTCTTGTCGGCGGCCCGGACTACAGGGGCGGCGGCTGCGGCCTGACCTATGGCAGGAAACAGCCAGCGCATGGCTACGCCCGTGACGTTGTCGCTGGAAGGGCTGGCCTCGTCCACGGCCATGTCGGCCATGCGCGTGAGCAGCGAAGAGAGTTTTTCTCCATTGTCCAATCCGGCTGCAAGGCGCTCGTCGCCCAAGGGTCCCCAGAGGCCATCGGTGCAGAGAAGCAAGATATCCCCCTTCTCCAGGCGCGCCGGGGTGTCCAGAAGTGTCAGTTCCGGAGGCGTCGGCGATCCGCCCAGGCAACGGGTGACATAGTTTCTGAAGGGGTGGTTCTCCTTTTCGGCATCGTTGATGATGCCCTGCTCGCGCAACCTTTCGACATAGGAGTGATCGATGGTCTTGCCCGCGACACCGCCCTCGCGGAAATGGTAGAGCCGGCTGTCTCCGACGTGCCCCCAATAGGCCAGGCCGTTCTGGACCAGGCAGAGTACCACTGTGGTACGCGGGTCGATGGCGGGGATGTGGCGATAACCGAAGGTGATGATGGCCTCGTGGGCTTGACGGGCAATATGTTCAAGAAAACGCTCGGGCTCGGCGATGGGCTTTTTGGTGCGCATGAAGGCGTCTTCGCAGGTATCAACGACTAATTGCGCAGCCTCCTCGCCCTTCGGATGCCCGCCCATGCCGTCTGCGACCACCAACAAGACGGTATCGACCGATTCCAGCACCGCGCACCGGTCCTGGTTGTTGTTGCGGTTGCCCACCAGGCTGACATGGGTTGTTTCGAACATCGATGAACTCATTGATTCCTCAATTCTTATTTGCGACGGGCCTCAGCCGGTGACGTGGGCGCGGAATCGACGAGTCCCTCCCCGAGAAACGCCTGAAGCAACTCATGGGCGTTCTGCGGACGTTGCCGCGCTTCAATCTCCATGGCCCAGTCGATGGCCTCCAGCATATGAATCGGATAACGCTGCTTGAACACGATGGCCGCCGGTTTCAACGTGTCCTTGGCATGCCGCTCGATGGAGGTGGGCGGCGCCTTGCCATCCAGGCAAGTGCGCATGCTGGCCCCCATGGCGTAGACATCACTCCAGGGCCCCACCTTGCCCGAGACGTAATACTGTTCGACCGGTGAATAGCCGGGCGTGACCACGCGGCCGGTGCGCTTGTTGGATTGCTCCAGGAATTCATGGGCCGCGCCGAAATCGAGCAGTAGGGGATTGCCTCCTGGGCGCAAATGGATATTGCTGGGCTTGATATCCAGATGCAGGTGGTTGTGGTCGTGAACGAGCCCCAGGGCATCGAGTATCGGGGGGAAGACCGTCATCATGAAGGTCGTGCTGAGGCCGCCGCCGCGCTTGCGAATGTAGCCTCCCAGGTTCTTGCCTTCCTCATAATCCATGATCAGGTAGGCCGTGTCGTTCTCCAGGAAGAAGTTGCGCACATTGACGATGTTGGGGTGCTTGAGCTGGCTCAGCACCTTGGCTTCCTGGTAGAACAGCTTGCGCCCTTGATTGAAGGGTTCGCGGCTTTCGGGTGAGGTGACTCGCACCTGGGCGTGGCCATCATCGCGGGTGGCGAGTTTTTTGGGCAGATACTCCTTGATGACGACCTTGTCCTGATTGTCCATGTCCTTGGCAAGATAGATCAGGCTGAAACCACCACTCGCCATCAGCTTGGTGATCTCATAGCAATCGATGACAGTTCCGATCGGAAGGGGATTACGGCCGTCTGTCATGGGGCTGAATATGAGGGTGTGACTGTTTCATCCTGGTATCATATCAACTTCGTTAAAATTGTAATGTCGAAATCAACCTATGACTCGTAGTATGACTGCGTTTGCACGCTGTGAGCGTCGCGACGGACAGGGCGAATGGATCTGGGAGATCCGCTCCGTCAATCACCGCTTCCTGGAAACCTCCATGCGCCTGCCCGAGGAACTCAGGATGCTGGAGTCCGCCGTGCGGGAGAAAGTGGGGAGCAGGCTCTCGCGGGGAAAGGTCGATTGCAGTCTCCGGTATCGACCGCTACAGGCCGTCAGGCAGGAAATCCAACTCAATCTTGAAATGGCCCGCGAGGTCGTGGCCGCGACAGATCGCATCGCTGGCTTGATGGGTAAAGGCGAAAGCCCCACAGTCATGCAGGTTTTGCAATGGCCGGGGGTGGTGGAGCAGGAACGCCCCGATCTGGGGCCTGTGGCGGAGGCCGCGCTCGTGCTGCTCGACGAGACGCTGACCGAGTTATCGGGGAGCAGGCTGCGCGAAGGAGAGAAGCTGGCGGCACTGATTCTGTCGCGATGCGCATTGGTGAGGGATCAGGTCGCACAGGCAAAGGAACGCATGCCGGAGGTGCTGGAGGCACTGAGGGACCGTTTGCGCCAACGCCTGAGCGAGTTGAGGGAAGAACTGGATGCCAGCCGTCTTGAACAGGAGATGCTGCTGCTGACGCAGCGACTGGATGTGGATGAGGAGATGGACCGGCTGACGGCCCATCTGGATGAGATTGCGTCGGTGGTGAGCAGGGATGAACCCGTGGGCCGGCGGCTGGATTTTCTCATGCAGGAGTTGAATCGCGAGGCCAATACCCTCACCTCCAAGTCTCCAGATGTGAAGATGACGCGCTGCGCGGTCGAAATGAAGGTCCTGATCGAGCAGATGCGCGAGCAGGTGCAGAACATCGAGTGAGGCCGCTAAGGCCCCCTTTTAATTGCTCCAGGACGACCATGAGGTTTATGAACGATTTCCAAGAAAACACCGCAGCCCTCGGTAGCCTCATCGTCATCTCCGCTCCCTCGGGAGCAGGGAAGAGCAGCCTGATCAAGGCGCTCCTGGCCGCGACACCGGGCTTGGGAGTATCCGTCTCGCACACCACCCGTCCGATGCGCCCCGGAGAGGTTGGCGGCGAGCATTACCATTTCGTCGATGCCGATGTCTTCCGGTCCTTGGTAAAGGCGGATGCCTTTATCGAGTACGCGGAGGTCTTCGGCAACTACTACGGAACGGCCAAGTCGAGCCTGGAAGGGCCTCTACGTGAAGGCAAGGATTTGATCCTGGAGATTGACTGGCAAGGCGCCCGGCAGGTGCGAACGGCATTCCCTGATGCCCTGTCGATTTTTATCCTTCCACCCAGTATCGAGGCCCTGCGTCATCGGCTGGATTCCCGCAGCCAGGACAGCGGGGAAATCATCGAACGGCGCATGCGCGAGGCTGGCGCCGAGATCGCACATCGGCATGAATTCGACTACCTAGTCATCAACGATGATTTCGATACGGCCCTTGCCGAGCTAGGTTGTCTGGTTAAGGCTGCACGCCTTCGCTATTCCATCCAGGCGGCGCGTTGCGCATCTTCGCTTACTAAGCTGGATGGGTAGGCGTTCGTATGCTACAATTTTCGATTCACCGCATCCACATAATTTCTCTATCCCTAACCGACTGAATTGCGAAATGGATAAGGAAGAACAGACTTCCCAGCTCAAGCAACTGATCGCCAAAGGTAAGGAACAGGGCTTCCTTACCTATACCGAGGTCAACGACCACCTTCCCGAAGGCATTGTCGAACCGGATCAGATCGAAGACATCATCCGGATGATCAATGACATGGGCATTCAGGTGCTCGAATCGGTTGCCGATGTCGATCCCGAATCCCTTGGCGACATAGCCTCGACCGACGACGAAGCGGTCGAAGCAGCGGCGGCCGCATTGGCATCCGTTGAGAGCGATGTCGGTCGCACAACAGACCCGGTGCGCATGTACATGCGTGAAATGGGAACCGTAGAACTGTTGACTCGCGAGGGCGAGCTGCTGATCGCCAAGCGCATCGAAGATGGGCTGAATCAGGTGGCCGCAGCCTTGGCAGGATACCCCCTGACCATTCGCTCCCTTCTGGATAGCGTCGCCAGTATCGACGCCGGCGAGACCCGTTTGACGGACGTCATCACCAACTTCATCGACCCCAGCCAGCCCGATGAGATTCCCTCCGCAAATGGACCCGGAAAATCGGAGGCTGATGCAGATGATGCCGCCGAAGCTGAGGCTGAAGTGGATGAAGATGAGGATGAAAGCGATACGGCTGCCGATGACAAGTCGCTCGACCCTGAGCAGGTTGCCGCCAAGGTCGGCCATCTCTCGCAGCTTTACGGCGACTGGATCGAGTTGCAGGGAAAGAGGGGGGCCAAGGATGAAGAGACCATCGCAGCCCAGGGCAAGGTGGTCGAGGCTTTCATCGAATTCAAGCTGGCCCCGCAATATTTCAACCAGCTCAGTGCTCAGTTGAAAGGGGCGGTTGAGCGCATCCGCGAGCACGAGCGCACTATCATGACCCTGAGCGTGGACCGCGCGGGGATGCCACGCAAGAGCTTCATCGCCTCCTTCCCTGACAACGAAACCAATCTGGAATGGTTGAATGACCAGTCCGCCGCCAGCTATGGTGAAAAGCTGCAAAGGTACGCGGACGACATCCTGCGCGCTCAGAAGAAGCTGAAAGAGATTGAGCAACTCTCCAGTCTCACCATCGGTGACATCAAGGAAATCAACCGGCGCATGTCCATCGGCGAGGCCAAGGCCCGCCGCGCCAAGAAGGAGATGGTGGAGGCCAATCTACGCCTGGTCATCTCCATCGCCAAGAAATACACCAACCGCGGCCTCCAGTTCTTGGACCTGATCCAGGAGGGCAATATCGGCCTGATGAAGGCGGTGGACAAATTCGAATACCGGCGCGGCTACAAGTTTTCGACCTACGCCACTTGGTGGATACGTCAGGCCATCACCCGCTCCATCGCGGATCAGGCGCGCACCATCCGCATCCCGGTGCACATGATCGAGACCATCAACAAGCTCAATCGTATCTCGCGCCAGATCGTGCAGGAACAGGGCAGAGACCCGACGCCGGAAGAGCTGGCCGAGAAGATGGAGATGCCAGAGGATAAAATCCGCAAGGTGCTCAAAATCGCCAAGGAACCCATCTCCATGGAAACGCCGATCGGCGACGACGAGGACTCCCACTTGGGGGACTTCATCGAGGACGCCAGCGTGACCACACCAATCGATTCGGCTACCATGGAAGGCCTGCGGGAAGCGACCCAAAATATGTTGAGCAGCCTGACTTCCCGCGAGGCCAAAGTTCTGCGTATGCGCTTCGGCATCGATATGAACACCGACCACACCCTGGAAGAGGTTGGTAAACAGTTTGATGTCACACGCGAGCGCATTCGCCAGATAGAGGCCAAGGCCTTACGCAAGCTGCGCCATCCTTCCCGCTCCGAGAAACTGCGCAGCTTCCTCGACGAGTAAGCGGCCCCACCCATCCAGGTAGGGAGCACACCTATTCGCCGGATGGATCGGATCAGATCGGGCCCTTAGCTCAGTTGGTTAGAGCAGGCGACTCATAATCGCTTGGTCGTAGGTTCAAGTCCTACAGGGCCCACCAATTCTAAAACCCAACCCTTACCGGTTGGGTTTTTTCTTGCCCGCCGCCCCAGTACTGGCGCGGGTTTCAGAGGTGTCCGGTGTTTCGCCATCGCACCCGTGGTGCATTTCCTGCCCCATCGGCAGCCGGAATCCTCTCTTTTCTCCATTTGACCTGTGGCTGAACGAGGCTCACCCCCTCGATTTCATGCGGGTTTCGGGCCGATGGTTGGGCGTCAACCGCCCTGACCAGAAACCCTGCAAACCCGTTCTACGTATCGAATCCGTTGAACAGCTGATGCTGCTCATCCCAATCCGACGGCGGCAAATGGTTCTTCAACCAGAGCAGGCTCAAGGTCTTCGGCTGGTGCCCATCGAGGATGCTGCGCACCAGCATCGGCGAGAGCAGCGTCAGTCGCAGCAGTTCATTCACGGTCGTCTGATGCAACCCCTCGCGCCGGGCAATGTCTGATCCACTGCTGACAATGCCCTCATCGATCAGGCGCTGCCAATGAAACGCCTTCGACAGCGCCGTCAGGATCGGCGCGTCGTGCTCGGAGAGTAAACCGGTTCCTCACCCCCGTTTAGGCCGAAGTTTGTGTTCTCTGTTGCCGCCTGGTTTCCCGGCGGTGCCACGGTATTACGGCCATGCTTGGGTTTGTCCCCGGCTCCTCGC
>Ga0208863_1000684_pt1 | contig 27999 bp, 25 predicted proteins | sample RifOxyD3_FD_184040 | JGI IMG/M metagenome (GOLD analysis project Ga0208863, IMG submission 184040) | Soil microbial communities from Rifle, Colorado - Rifle Oxygen_injection D3 (SPAdes) | ecosystem: Environmental > Terrestrial > Deep subsurface > Rock core/Sediment | place: Rifle, Colorado...
GCTTGGTAACCAGAGACTCCCCCAAAGGGTTCGTTTGTTCAAGTTCCTTGAGGGGGATCCTCACCGGCCCATCACGCTATTTGATCACCTACACTGAAAAGACCATCGTGATGTGTGACCTTACTCACCAGCTAGGCCTGGTCTGTCTTTTCGTGCGGGTAAGGAGCTGAAGGAACGCGTTGATTGTTAATCTTAGATTAATAACGTAAGCCCCCTCCCCTTTAGTATTAGGGATGAGTCGGTTGAGACGCGGATCTGAAGTGGGTTACAAGTGCAGAGATACATGAAGCCATTTACGCCAGACTAGACTGACGATTATTGATTATTCCTCGCGCACTATGTATTCTTGGAGCGCGGTTTACACAAATGTTAAAATTTTAAATACCAATTAAACACTCATCGGAGAGCAAAAATGGCATTACGCAGAACCAAAGAAGAGCGCATCGCAGCACTAGAAGCACAGATTCAGAAACTCAAAGAAAAAGCAGCTGCGGCACCAAAAGAAATCAAATTAAGCAAAGAAAGCGTCGGCATTGCTGAAGCAATATCAGCTATTGAAAATGCCGCCGAATTGAATGAAGTGACTGTTTCTGAAGTGATTAAAGCGGTTGCGCGTCTTAAGCGCACGGGTTTAAAAATTGAAAATTCGGTTCGTCAGCCTAAGAAATAGGTTCATCCAGTTATATTTTAACTGTCTGATTGATCATATTTGTATGTGATTGCTGATACAAAGTCCACAACTATTGGAGGTGGTGTAAATTGGCGCCATATTTACGCAGGTCTACACCGCCTCCAGCATACTAATAAAAGTAGCAATTAAATTGGCATTACCAGCGATTTAAATTCTGGAGATTTAATGAGTTTTCCAATTATGTTCTGCACGGCAGGCAGATAGGCTTCAGCAGTCTGCTTACAAGCAGTATCAGCAATAAATCCACTTTCAAATTCGTAGTGTTCTGATATTAAAATAGATTTCCCGGTCGAGGAGTTTATACGCAAGCTAATATCCCACTCACCTCCTGTCAGACCACGCGATGATGAAAAACTCAATTGCTCAATAACGCCCGAGAGTGTTGCCTTAGGTGTCTTTTCATCAAACAAACCGGCAACTTTCAATTCGTCCGCGAGTGCTTTTTGAATATAAGCCTCAAAACTCATGTTATCAGGGGGTGATATTGGCCCCACCGCCCTGCAGTTCTTATCAAATGATATTGGCCCTGAAAAGGTTCCCACATTTATATTTGAAACACCAATCGCCTTTAGAGCCATATTGTTATCGGCCGAAATATTGTAACGTTGCGGGGTGAATGTAGAACAAGCGCTAAGCGCTAAAATGGAAAATGCGGTTATAATTTTTTTCATATAAATTCTCAAAAATGTGTGGAAAGAACTTAGAGCGCAGAAAAATGGTTCGGGACATATATCCGGCCAAGCAAGTGAGATTTGGCAAGATTACCACTATTACCTTACACAGAACTTACAGCACCTTCTATTTGCCAACATTCACAAAGAAATCTAGCGAAAAAAGATACTTCCGCAATAATCAGGTATCATCATAATGACGCACGTACACCTGTTCAATAATTTTGACAGTTATCGACTTAAATATTGCTGGTTAACGATCAGTATCGCAAAATATCTAAAATTTTCTCTGGAATATTTTCAACGAGCAATAAGTAAGCGTATAAACCGAGTTAAAATTAGAATCCAGCAACAGCACCGACAGACAGCAATGTCAGCTTAGACGTTCCTGTATATACATCACCTACAGTTCCAAAGTCTTCATACTGGGCACGGAACGCCAAAGATTTGTTTACTGAGTAAAGCATGCCGACACCCAATACAGGAGTCGTGCTTGTTACACTAATAGACACGGCGGCTCCAGGAATCGATGCAGATGCATTTACTTTTGTACTCGCAAAACCAAGTTTTCCTGTCAGGGCAAATGAATCAGTTATCGGTAAATTTGCAACGATAGCACCTTGCAAACTTTTAATGGTATTCGGACTGGTAAAAGGTAATCCTGCCAACGTTCCATTAATAGTGTAGGTACCGAGGTCTGCATAATTAAGTTCCGCACTGAGTTGGTTAGTTATTTGATAACCACCACCAAGACGGATTCCAGTTGAATTTGTATTGCACGAGAATCCTGCTGGCAGACCAGAGCAACCATCTTTTGCTTTAGCTTGACCAACGTCAGCCGCAACATAAAATTGCCCGACATCAATCGCCATGGCAGAACCGGAGACACTTACTAATACGAGAGCTGCTGCTAAACTTTCTTTAATTCCGTACATATGTATTCTTTCTTTAAAACGTTAAGATTGCCTTTTACGGTGAGAATTTATCATAGAAACTAAATTCGGGGATGATCCTATCATCATTGAGTGCATGGTTGTCGGTTAATATCATACCCAATTCTGGCCGAGTTCGCACCTATCAAAATTGATAGGTATTTACCTATTTCTTGAAATAACTGAAAAATTTCTCAGTAAAAAAAGAGAATATTCTTATCAGAATTATGGCAGAGTTTAACTTGCATGGATGGGATGAACGAACTGCTACGGCACGCTCTCGCCGGTATTCACGTAACGCTCATAGATAGAACAATGCTTTGCGGCCTCCGTTCGTGCAGTATATGAGTGAAGCTCCGATTCGGCTTTTCGCCAATCAGAACACAATTTAAATAGCCGGATACCTGTGGCATCCACAGCTCGCTTATCCTGCTGTTGAGCAACAATATCATGATTTCGCTGCACGACAACCTGATTTTCTGCTTGCTGACTTCTTACTTGTTCCGCCAAATTTAAGGATGCTGCTTTGAACGATTGCTCAACCAAGTAATTTGTAACTTTAGCTGTCACCCAATTTGAAAGCAAGTTTCCAAACGCGACGCCCATCGTGATTACAACAAGCAAAATAATATAATTTACGCCTTGCTCTTGCGGCTTCATAAAGTTGGTTTGCATGTATCGATTCCTATGGCTAAGCAAACAGCACCTGTCCAATATTTTGACTCGCCGATTTCAATAAATGGAGAGCTGATATTCACTCCCCGACTAGTCAAAATATCTTTGACTTTGGTGAACCTTGGCTTTTGAATTTCTTCGTGCCACTCATCTGCCAATCTAACTATCGTCGCATTATCAACACCGCATAATCGAGCTAAGCCACGACCAGTTAAATATGGCGTACCATCATTAAATACACCCATTCCAATACCGTCAATTTCAACTTCTTTTTCAACATGTAAATCGAGCTCTTGCTGCCTTCCAGGGGTGGTGACCATTTTCATATTATTTAAAATCAACTTATTGTTTATTAACGAATTGTTGCGATGACCTTAGCTCGAAAAATATTCGAATATTAAGGAAAATTTTGCACTCCCGATCTTAACGACGTAACTATTGTCGTCGATAGCGGCAAGTGCAAGGTTTCATGGTTGAAAACAGAACTATTACTTTTACATGGCAGACGTCGTGACCAATAGTAATTTTTTAATGTTCATTCAAACTCGTTCACTTTATACTGAAATTGCTCGATGCGTACCTAGTATTATCAGTAGGTTTCAAAATGATCATCTGGCGGATGGCGCTTCTGCAACCTTACGCTGCCACCCTCCACCCCACCCAATTAGCCCGAGCATCATCTAAGGCATGATGACGCCTCAGCTTCGGCCGATGACTTTCAAAGACCGCATCAACAACATCCTCGATCTCCTGAATGTCGCGCATCGTCTCTGGGCTGCGGCTTAGGTTTGCTGGCCAAGTGCCAGGCAGACGAAACAGCTCTCGAATATAAGGCCAATCCCAGTCCAGTGAGTCAGTATTCAAACTCACTGGACACTCAAAGCTTTCAATCCAGTTCCCCAGCTGCAGCGACAATTCCGACATGGTCATGAGATATTCGCCGCGCTGCAAATGTGGCAGCACTTCATCTTTGACAAAATCAGAGCAGTTGTACGGAAGGTAAGTATCTGAGAGCTCCGCATAAAAGGTGCTGATTCCATCCTCCGCGACAAGCCCGATGCTAATCAATCGGGGATCCATGCCCAGTTCAGTAAATTCCGTGTCGAAGAATATTAGCATGCGATCATGTTATAAATTTGGTTGGTGCTGTAACGCAATATGCCACAGTCCTGATGGTAGATGCCGCCGATGACCAGTCCTTCTTCGCTCCAGTCAAATTGAAACGCCTCGCCCAGTTCAAACTTCAGCGGCACAAAGGCACGCGGCTGTTTGCCTTCACGTTCTCGCCACGCACGAATAAAATCCGTTACGCGGGTATAACCGCCCTGATAACCATCCAGTTTGATTTGAGCAAATAGGTCTTTGACGGTGCGCCTGTTTTGTTTATGTCGAAGAGAATCCGCCTTGAGCGCCTGTTCCAACGATTCGTGAAAGGCTGTCAGTTTGCACGGCATCTGACTACGCTGGTAGGTGGGTGGCGCTACTTCACCCGTGTCTCTAAGCCATTTGCGTATCGTGTTGCGCGATAGGCTCGTGCGCTTCGTTATTTCATGCAGCGACATCTTGTCGCGAAAATACATCCGTCGAATCTTGCCAATTATTTCCATAGTGATCACCTTTTATCTCCCGCCTAAAAATTAGGCAGAAGCAGTAGAACACCTGGGTCAATTTTCGGTCGGCATAACGCCTATAACTGGGTCACTTTTCGGTCGGTATCAACAGTGTGCAGTTGCTTTGCTGTGATACGCCGGGCGCAATGCGTAGCGCAACAAACTTACTGTTCGGCAACGGAATGCCTGTCGTATCGGACTTTTTAAGCTTGCGCCGCCAGTAATACAGCGACTTCACCGCAAGTCCGTGCTGCCTTGCGTATTCACTCGCTGGAATCGATTCTCGCTGGATCGCCGCCACATGTGCCGCCCAAAATTCCGTTCCCATCTTCATTATTCACAACCTCCGTATTGAAGGCATGAATCATGCAAAAGTTAATATCAGGCAACAAGTCCGTGGTTTATGGAGCGCTTACTCCTGACCTTGCGCCCGATGCGGACCCATTAGACGATTGCATACTCGCAAATCGTAATCCGCGATTTCGTGGGTTATCGCCAGACGGCTATGACGATATTCAAGGTCACAAAATACGCGCACAATTTTTTGAACCTCAGAATTTAGCTCGGGCGTATAACTTTTGTTTGAACCTATCTAGAGCGGGTAATTTGACGGAAAAATAAGGAAGGCTGGCTTGCCTTGATACCTAGCAAGCCGCTAAGTGCATTCATGATGGGAATATAAACCCCGAAAAAGGCGAAGGGTCCTTTCGGCCCCTTCTTTCAGTACACTACGGGTTTGAGTCAGTGACCCAGTAGCGTGTATACAAATAGATAACGCAATTACTTAAGATTCAAACAAAGAAATAATGATATTTTTTTGCTTTTGATAAACTTCAATCGTGCAGTCGAGATAACTAGCGGCACTATCCGACGTGATTAATTCGCGTTGCTCGCATTCAACCACTAATTTAGCAAAAACACCTTTTCTGGAGCTTCGTATTGATTCATCCCATAAGAAATCAGTTGAATAATTTTCAGCAGCATCCCAAGCATCGGTTGATAAAACATTATCAACACTCAATGATTCTATCGGAATATTTCTTTTTAAAGCATTCCATATTTGAAGTTTTGCACAAGTAAAGCTAATTCCAAAATAATCCATGACCTGCCGCACAGAATTATTTTGTTTATATATTTTAAGTACAGCGGCTTGCGGTGCAAGAAATTCAGCGGCGAAAGCATTAGCCCTTGCTTCAACATAATAGCCTGATTCGTCGTTCAACAATTCAATTTCGTTATAGTTGTCAATTAAAAAATGATTCAGATGTTGTTCATCATCCCAAAGTAAATGTCCTAGTTCATGAGCTAACGTCATTCGAAGAACGAAAATATTTTGACCATTATCTCCGTTATTATTTACCAAAACTCCCCGGTGATCATCATTTGAAATGGTAACGCCCGCAATTTTCTTATTGAAAGAAGTTTGAATTAATGGAATACCAAGCGTTTCTTCAAGCAATGATCTGACTGATTTAATTGGTTCATCGTTAGTCAAACCAATCAACTGACGGGTCTTGGAGGCTAGCAACCTCGCTTTTACCCATACTGGATGAGCCGGTTCTCCATAGTCATTGTCTTTTTTGGCAAAACGTCCAACAAGCCCTTCGCTTTTGCCTAGCAATGTTTTCAACTCAAATTCAGTTCTAATCACCCAAGCTGCTTCACTTATAATTGCGACATCCTTAGAGGGTAAAGTATCCACATGACACCCAATCTTTTCCTTCAGTCGCAAAGCTAAGTCCGCATCAACACGCTTTGAAGCGCCAACTAGCATTGCATCAGGAATTGACAACATCTGTGCCACTTTCACCATGAGTCTAGCAGGTGAGCGAGTGCCAGAGTTCTCAATATCTTCAATAGATTTTGCGCTAATTTTAGCAATATTTGCTAAATCATCAATTGCTAATCCTAATGACTCTCTTCGTTCTTTAAAAAAAGAACAGACGTCAAAATCATCCGAAATAGGGACTGAACCATTTTCATCGAGATGAAATAGTTTTGAGCTAGATAAGGTCGCTTCAATTTGTTTTCGTGTTAACTGCAAACCTGTTGCGCCTTCACGAAATTCTGAAATTCCATCTTGGCTTCTAACATAACGTTTAATTGCATTCATTTTGATTGTGATTTTACAATTTTGACTTGAGCAGAACGGTATACATACTCGGAGCGCGCTTCTTCTTCATTCCAGCCTAAGCTATATATATCAAAACCAGTTTTGGAAAAACAGGTTGCGATATCATTTAGCTCTTCTTCGCTTCTAGGACTATACCTACTTGAATCACCATCTAAAACAATTGCCGGATTCGAATCTTCAATATGCTTTAAGAAAGCTAACTGTCCACCAGAGTGCGCTTCCTTGCCACCCGTAATATTCGTATGAGCTAAACGTCCGCGCTTGCAATGTGACTGAGCTAGCTCTGATTTTTCATGCGCATACTTCACATCATCGGGTGTAACAACCCATAAAAATTTTTTTGTATCAGGCAGTTTCTTTCCTTCCAGCTCATCAAGAGGAACAACCAATTCCGCATAACAAGCATGTACAAAAGTCGTATCCAGTACGAAATAGCAACCAGCTATCTCGATTAACTCATCGTCATACTTCTTATATTGAAGGTTTGGGCTTCTAGCTGGATATGCTTCACGATACGTTTCAAACATCATTATTGTTTTCGCAATTGTCTTCGTAACAGGTAATAATCGAGCTTTTACTCCACCCGCAAGCTATTGGCGATACGTAATTTTCACTCACATCAGACATTATTTGGTTTTATCGATTAATTAATGTAAGTTCAAATAGTCAATGGTTCGGTCGTGCATTTTGCGTTAATTTTACGTTTACTAATGCGTTACATTAATAAAAATCAAACAGGATTGTTTTATGTGAAAATAAAAATCATATAAAAAAACAACCGGTTAAAATGTTTTTCGTCAAAATTTAGCGTAAATAATTATATCACGTCAAGTGTTAATTTTGTGTTAATTCCTTGCGAGCAAAGGGTAATCTGGCGCAGGAGCCACCCATTGATGTTGCACGGGCGCAACATGCCGCAAGGGGCGGCGCACCATCCTCATAGTCTTCCTATATAAGAACAGGCATTTATCATCGTCATACGTCACACTCATATTACTTGAGCTTTCCACCACTATAAAACACAGGTTTTGCTTATCCGCCACAGGGATCGCCTCTAATGGTGCCGCCCAAGCAATGGCTAGCGCTTTACCACTCTCACGCCGCCATGATCGACTAGGCTGCACAGGGTGCGAATCCTCCGGGTTCCGCCTATTGCCGAGTCCAGCGAATCTGATACGGCAAATAGTTTAGCCTCATAGCACCCAAGCAATCCTCACCGCCCCAAGCATTCTCACCCCTCCCAGGCATTCCCTATCTCTCAAGCACCCCCCAACACTCCCCATCATACCCACCCTTGCGCGCATAATACGCATACCCAGTCTCGCTTTATCGCGCCACACCCGCACTCAGATTGACATAGCGCGTGCGCAGTAGCCTCCGCTTACGCTGCGCCAACCGCTTCCCACTGTGTATAAATACACAGAGATTTTAGTAGCTGAAATTAAACAGGTCAAGATTCAACCCATCTTAAAAATTTTAAGGCGAATGATCGCTTTATGCGCTCCCGCGCCACCCCTCGAATTTAGACTTCACTACAAAGTTGTTGATCGATTTTTATCAGCCGCCTCCTCCCGATTTCCCTGAAGTACCAACCGATAAAAAATTGTGGCTGCTCGTTGATCATTTGGCGCTGCAGGCGGAACCGAATACGTGATCCGGTTTATTGGCTACACACTCCCCTACTTTGCCAATACTGACAAACATTTCCCATAAAATGCAAAACTCCCGACTACATACTTCACGCCATAACTGTCCCGGGCGAGTGGGCTAAAAAGAAGTAACCAGTGCAGAGTAGCGGTATTTGCCACTGACCGGATCATCTGCAAACAGGTTGAGTGTCTTGCCATTACGCCGAACACGAAATGGCTCCATGACGCCGAAAGATCACAATATTTACAAGCCACCGTCACCCCTCCAATCCGCACACCTCTCCACCACCGCCTGATACCACTCCGGCATCAAATGAAAATCCTTCTTCAGTACGTTGTAACGGATCGCCTTGTAGCACGACGCTGCGCTACATCGGCACGATAACCACCAGCAATCGCAGGTCTGCCAACGCTACGAGGCAGCTTTGGGCGTACCCAAGCATTGCGTTTCAACTCACGACTCAACGTTCCAGCAGAGCGGCCCAACTCACGAGCAATTTGCCCTGGCTTGAACCCCATTGAAAGCTGTGTCTGGATCATTGTTCTCTCTTCGATACTCAACTGCTTGTAAATTTTCCCCATGCAACATTTTCCTCTAAAAATGTTGCACTTGGTTTTTGAGCGCGCCGTTGGCTACAATATAATAATATTTGTTAATAATTATAAAATTTTACACCGTGCTTTACTTTGGGTTAAGCTATCACAAATGATAGGTGTACAATTAAAATTTTTATGTTAGTGTTAATTATAAGAAAATCTTCAAATTAATACATTACGAAATTTATGAATCCTTTCTTTCTCCAATATGTTAAATAACGATGATGCGGCTGACTATATCGATCAAGTCGTTGATCGTTCGTATAAATTAATACGTACGCGCGTTTGGGAAGGTATGAAAGAAGTTCGACTTGACACTTGGCTTGGTTGCCTTCGCAACTACGATGCTGAGCTTCTTGGTGCGTATTTACTTGACAATCTTGCATTTAGATCGCGCGACCAATTTTTTTCAATGCTTGATAAATTGTTCGCAGACATTGCGTCTCCTCAAGCCATTTCAAACCGAGTAACGACTTCACTACTAGAGAGTTTACGCTTCAACAAAATGAAAAATCCCAATTTTGGCGTGCGTATTGCGCCAGTTATTGGGCACCTTGCCCCACCAACAAAATCTGGGCCATACGTTCTACGCTTAGCCCAGAAAAAATTCAAAATTCATTCAGATTGGTTAGTTTGGCCGCACATGCTAAGCCAAGCGGGCACAATAACTGACTTGTATTTCATAGATGACTTTTGTGGCACAGGTGAACAATTCGAGGATTTCCTAAATGGAATTTATTTAACTGATTTCATGAACAAAAATCCTCAATTACAAGTAACATATTTGGTTACCACCATACACTCGAAGGGTTTTGAGTATATTTCAAAGAATTTTCCATACATTAAGATAAAATGTGCTGAACGCCTCAGTGACTCAAATGCACCGTTGTCAGACAGCAGTTTAGGTCGTTATCAAGTCGAGGGCTTTGCAAACATAATTAACGAGCAATATAACCGAACTGTTAAAATGGCAGGCCTACCGAATAAAGGAAGATTTGCTGATGGATATGGTGAACTTGGTTTGGCATATGCATTTACTCACGCAACGCCCAATAATTCACTTCCCGTCTTCTGGTATGAAACCCCGTCCTTTACTCCGTTATTAGATCGGTGAACTCTATGAGAAACCCATTTATACGAAACCGCACAGAGGAATTTGGTCTCGACGTATGGTCAAGTTATGTCATCCCATTATATTTTTCTCAGCTTGGCCTAAATGAAGCTCGCAAATCTTGCGTGCTTGAAGGTGGGCGCGGATGTGGCAAAACCGCCTTGCTTCGTTACCTATCGTTCCAAAGCCAGTTTTCGCCAGATCGAGTTGAAATACCTCCCGAGGCTCTTTGTACGTTAGGCCTATATCTGAAAGCTGACACTCAGTATTTTAGCGGTTTCATTGGTAACGGCCTCAATGAACGACGGTGGCAAGATATTTTTGAGCACGCACTCTGTCTCGCGCTTTCTGAACAACTGGTAGATTCCATTCTTACTTTAAATTGCAACTCAAGTAGACTAAAAAATTACGGTCAAATTGAAAAGTTAAATTTTACGGATGCCGTCCAAGGATTTACGCGTACTCCCATTCCTGCAGACATTGAAGCATTTGATAAATGGATTCGACATCAGAGGCAGGAGCTATCTCGTTGGTTTAAAAATTATGATTTCGACCAGCCACCCACTTTACTGCCATTGCGAGAATTTCTTGAGGCACTAATTGAGGAAGTACGAACAAAACTCAACTATATGTCTAACACCGTATTCGCTGTGTACATTGACGAATATGAAAACCTCTTGGATTACCAACAAAAGTTTTTAAATACGCTGATTAAAAGTGGTGAGCCACCACTTATTTTCCACGTAGCAATGAAGCCTAATGGAATGCGCACGCGCAGTACGATTGGAACTGAGTCTATTCAGGAAACGGCTGACTATCGCCTGCTAAATCTGGATGATTTGCTGCAACCAACATTTCATCTATTTGCAGCAGAGCTATTTTTCTTTCGATTGATTGGCGAAACGGAGATTCACGAATCCCAAACGCCAATATCTCTTGAACAACTTAGAAGCCCTCAGTATCTTTCTATACGCGCTAGTGATGATTTATACCAGCAAAGGGTTCTTGATGAAATCGGACGCATACTTCCTGGATTAAGAAATAGAGAAATTGCACAAATCATCTTAAAAGAAAACACACCACTTCTACGACGCTGGCAAAAAATTATTGAAGAAGGTATAAAGTTTCAAAATTCCAGATTGACAGCTCAAGATTTCTTGGACAGGAACTATCCTGAAGCGTCTATTGTGTGCGCAGCGTTATTGCATCAGCGATCAAAAACGGCTAGTGATATTCTGATTGAATTTGATAAACTGCGGAATAATTTAACTTCAAATTTCACTAAAGGCGAATGGATACATCATTTACTCGTTGGTACCATTTTATTAATTTACCTGCCGTTACGGCAGCGGCCATGCCCTATTTATTCTGGGTTTAATGCTTTTACCAAACTGGCCGGCACCAACGTAAGATATTTTCTTGAATTGTGTCACCTTTCAATTGGTAGCATCTTGCCTCAAAATAGCTTGCAGGAGTTCTCTGTACCAATAGATACTCAAGCTGCTGCCGCCTTTCGTGCAAGTCGAAAATTCCGTGAAGAAGTCGCTAGCTGCGGCAATCAGGGTAGTCGTTTGCTCGCGCTTGTAAACTTACTGGGAAAACTTTTTCGACTATCTCAAGGGCGATATTCTCAAAGTGAATGTGAGCGTACACATTTTTCAATTCTTGACGAAGAAATCAGTACACAAGCTCGAGAAGTGCTAAGAGAAGCAATTAAGTGGTCAGTTCTTTTCGAAACTTCAGAAACTAAAGTTAAAGCGAATAGATACGAATCCAGCGAATATATCCTAAATCCTATTTATGCTCCGTTTTTTGGTTTGTCATACAACAAGGGGCGTAAATTTGAACTGCAGTCCGGTGAAGCTGAAGCTATGTTAACAGGTCGTGTTGACGAATTTACCCAACTTCTCCGTCAGTATGAAAAATCTTGGTCAGTCGATATTGCTGACCAAATGTCGCTCGGTTTGGAGATGTAAATGCACAAGCGCTTCAATATTTCTACGTCCACGCATGATTCTAGCGAACCTCCTTCCGCATCGACTAAGTTCAAGTGGGACGTTGCCGTTGTTGCTGAAAAATCCGATCTTGATGACCGCTCTATTGCCGCAAGGAATTACGCGACAGTCAATTCCGTGCGAACTATCACTGTAAAATTTGATCTATCAGCGAATGAAACTCTAATCGATGGCAAGGTCAGTACATTTGGCGGGTTGCGCGCACAATTTTTTAGACAGAAATGTGTTTTGATTGAAGCGACTACACTAAGTGTTATTGAGATTTTGTATGTAGTTGCGGCGGCAGTAAAAGAAAATGTTACGCAACTACGCTTAGTTTATGTCGAACCTCTTGACTATCGTCGACGTATTGAGGGGCGGCTGTGCGAACATCGCGATTTCGATTTAAGTGTTAATAGTCTTTATCGTTCAATTCCAATGTTTCGTACCGATTTGAATGAGACAACTCCAGGTAGAGCTGTATTTTTTCTTGGCTATGAAGGCTCACGACTTGGACAGGCTCTTGAGCAAGAAGAAATACTCCAGCACTGGAAAAAACATATGATTCTAGGTGTTCCAGCTTTTGAACCTGGATGGGAAATTGATTCAATCGCAAACAACATCCAGTATTTCAGAGAGCAGGACACCGTGCAATTCGCTGCTGCATCAAGTGTAACAGGGGCATATAGCCTCCTTTGCGAACTTCGGGAACAAGAGAAGGAAAGTAAACCGATTCTTGTTGCTCCAATCGGAACAAAGCCTCATGCAATTGGAGCAATACTTTTTCTTATTGAATTTGACGCAATGGAGCAAGCTGTTCTTCTCTATGATCATCCCTATCGCTCACAAGGTAGAACAGACAAAATTCGTCGGTGGCACTTCTACGATGTGGCAGATAACAATACTCATGCTTCGTGAGCAAATGCAAAAACAGGCATTTGCAATAATTCTCGTTTGGTAAGAACTGTAGCACAAACTCCTTTACTAACACCTTCAAGCCATCTACCGAATAACGGATGATAAAACGACTGGCAAACCATTTTGCGCACCTCCTTTGGGGCTCGGACGCGAAATACATGATCTGTAATAGGTACCTCACCAGACTGAACTATCACGGGCTCCCAACGAACCCGTGACCCTGTACGCGGCAATAAAATATCGCCCTTTTTTGCTGTTACAACGTGCTTGTGTAACTCTGTTTTTCGAGCAATGGCATTTAACTTATGATCCGCAGCCCGATTGAGGTCGCTAGTATGGATTGCCGTAATTTGAAGGCTTTCTGCTTCCTTTCGTGAATAAATTCCACGATCAACCGTCACACCCAAATCCCTGAGTTGTGGGCCAGCAGTAGCGCTGGATTGCATAGCTTTATGGTACCTAGCATCAAGCCTTTCGCCTGACTTAATTTTTCTTGTAGCAACACGTCTAAGCTGCGTATTGCATACATCCACCTCATAAACTTCTGTTTCAATTCCTCCTTCGCCTGCAGTATCAATAACCAATACAACAGTTCTAGCTTCGGTATCAGTAAAAACACCACCAGGAACCTCAATACACTTAAGTAGCCGATACTGGCTCGTAAGATGTGCACGAATATGACTGTATACATCACCATCTGCAAATCCAACGGGCATTACAAAAACGACCCTACCACCAAAAGGACGGGCAGTTACAAGAGCTCTAGCTAAAAACTGCACCTCAGCTCTATTTACACCCAGCTTGCCGGTCAGCCCGCCAAATGCTTTTTCTACCCAGGACAGTCCATCTTGAGACGCCCCAATGAACGGAGGATTGCCGACAACCCCAACACGTCCAGTCATCTCAGCTTTAATTAAAGCTGTCAGTCCATTTTCATGAAAAAGTTGTGTGCCGCACAAAAACGATTTTGCATGTTCGACCATTCTTTGATCGATATCAAAACCTATCACCCTGACTGTGTTTTCATGATGTTGTTGTACCGCATGCAGCAGGGCTCCTTCGCCAACCGCAAAATCTATCACAGTGTCGCAATCACCTAACTCGCGCGCGACTAATCCCGCGATGCTTGAAGGCGTCATATATTGCCCAAGTTTTTTATTCATTTGGCCACCCTTTGCATTTTAAGCTAATAGCATGATATTATCATTATTATGTCACGTCAACAACGATCCGAACAATCCGTAGCAATAATAGCCGAGCGCTTTACGCAGGCAGCTCAAAAGCACCTTGGAATAAGTACCAAAGACTTATCAAATCTCCTTGGTTACGCAAACCCAAGCACCATTCAGGCAGTGCGAAAAGGCGCATCACTCCCTGATTTTGTGAGGATATCAGAACATATTTCGCAGCTCTGCGACACTCAAGGCAGGTCACTAAACCTTCATTGGGTCATTACTGGGGAGGGGCAGCCATTAGTAGGTAAAAATACAAAAAGCAGCATTGAGAAAGCGAGGGATAAAATCGATGATGATATTATCATGCGCATTCAAAGTATGACGCCAAGCAAAAAAGCCACCCTGGCAAGGTTCCTTTCAGACTTTAATTGATCTCAGGTGAAGTGCTGGTTTTTTGGCAGTTGTCGTTATTGCTTTTAAACGATTGCATTATATTTTCGGAGCCTCATGATGCGAAAAGCGAGTCCTATAGATAAAGAAGGCTCCCTCCTCCCTTTGGCTGATACGGATTAAATCACAACCCTCAACCCCACCCAATTAGCCCAAGCATCATCTAAGGCATGATGACGCCTCAGCTTCGGCCGATGACTTTCAAAGACCGCATCGACAATATCCTCGATCCCCTCAATCTGGCGTAGCGACTCTGGGCTGCGGCTTAGATTTTCTGGCCAAGTCCCTGGCAGACGGAACAACTCCTGAATATAAGGCCAATCCCAGCCAACTGAGTCCGTGTTTAAACTCACTGCACACTCAAAACTTTCAATCCAGTTCCCCAGCTGCAGCGACAATTCCGACATCGTCATGAGGCAGTCGCCTCCTTGCAAATGGGGCAGCACTTCATCTTTGACAAAATCGGAGCAGTTGAACGCAAGGTAGGTATCGGAGAGCTCCGCATAAAAGGTGCTGACTCCATCCTCTGCGACAAGCCCGATGCTAATCAATCGGGGATCCATGCCGAGCTCAGTAAATTCCGTGTCGAAAAAAATCAGCATGCGATCATTTTATAAATTTGGTTGATACTGCAACGCAATATGCCACAGTCCTAATGGTAGTTTGAGCTTGGCCAACAATAGGCGTTCAGACGATTGTCATGCTAGCCCGCGCCATATATTACACTGAGCAACAGGCAAACTCAATTGGCGCATGTTACAATAATCACTATAAATCAATAAGTTATACGGATTGTATGTGCGTATTCCGGAGTAACCCGGATAGATTGAGTCCGCCAGATTCATGACGCATCAAGTTTGCCGCAGACTGTACAAAAATGAAGGGTATAGAGAGTGAATGAAATGACAAACTCGACTGAGTTTAAACAAATACTATTGAAGCATATGGCGGCGGATGGTCGTGACATGCTGATTTCCTGGCGTGCTGATTTCGGGAGGATGACGCTGGATATGACAGCTGAAAATAATTCAATCAGCGTGGGTTTGCTAATATGTTTCTTGGACTCATTGCATCAAACAGATGATCGCTTCGAGAAGACTAAAATTATCGGGGCGCTAAAAATCACTCGTCAATTCAATGTTGTCCTGAGGCTTAAATCAGGGACGGCTTTTTCAGTTTGGGCCTTCCGTCCCGAATATCCGGATGGGGCTCCGATTCAGCTTGATCTGGTAATGATAAGCTGAAACATTGATTACAGCTCTACCCCGCTGCATTCCTGTGGAGCTGGGATGTTCAACTCCACCATCTGCCCGTTCGGAAACATAGCAAAAAGCTTTGCCTCTAACTCACGGACATGTTGTCCAAACTTGGTGGACATCCTCCCCCACCTCTACGATGAAACTGTCGCCGCTACGCGGAAAGGAAGGGGCTTCCATACTCTTCATGCCCATCGATGGCATTCAGAAACGCGCCGTTTCATCCCCCTCGTAAACGGAGGGGTTTTCACAACCGTGGCTCTTGATAAAATCCGGATCCATTATTTCTGAAACCGTTTTTAACAAATCCTGAATGTTATGATCTTGATTGCTGGATGGTAAGTTTTAATTTTGTACATATAAATGTTTCAGTAAATCCATAGCATTCTCCATATATGGGAACGGATGTCTTGCATATTTTACAAAATGGACAATCAGCCATCACATGAATTTGGATCAAAAAATTGCACCCTGTTGCGCCCATTTTCCTTCGCCTGATACATAGCCATGTCGGCCCATTTAAGGATTTCCACCGTGGTATTTTCATGATTGATAAACAATACCAAACCGATACTCGATGTGCATCTGTGCTCAATTGGATCAGAATCACCGTCCAGCAGCATGTCAAAACGATAGGATTCCGCTAGTGTCATACGAATTTTTTCAGCCACTATGCGTGCCTGTTCCATTGATTGTGCATAATCAACATCCAACTCACTGAGCAGTACAACAAACTCATCACCACCAAAGCGTGCAACGGTATCCATCTCACGTAGACAGCGGGTCACGCGGTGTGCCACTTCGATCAGAAGCAAATCACCCATATCATGACCATGACGATCATTAAGCAGCTTAAAGTTATCCAAATCGACAAACATCAGGGCGCAATATTTGTTGCTACGTTTACTGGCGGCTCTTGCCTGAGCCAAACGATCATTAAGCAGGCGACGATTAGGGAGCAGGGTTAATGCATCATAAAAGGCTAATTGACGAAATTTCTTCTCGTTTTCGGTTAAAATTTGTGCTTCAACGTGCTCGCGTTCTGCTTGCTTTCGCTCAGTAATATCACGAACAGTCGCTTGTAAAAACAATTCATCGCCCAATTGCATTCGGGTTAACAAGACTTCTGCTGCAAATGGCTTTCCATTTAATCGCTGGTGTTCCCATTCAAACAAATTTGAACCGTCGTTCATAGCAGTGCCAATCATTTTTTGCGCCTTTACACTTGAGATACAACCATCAGGTTGCATCACCGGCGAAATATCCCATGGACCAAGAGATGTGAATTCAGCTACACTTGTTGCACCAAATAATTGTAAAGTCGCTTCATTTGCTGCTGTAAACTTCCACAAAGGAGGTTCCAAAATCATCAATGCATCTCTCGAACTTTCAAAAAGCAGTTCATATTTAAGTGCGCTGACACGCCTCAACTCATCCACTTGTTTTCGTTCCGTAATATCACGAATTATTCCTACGAGATACGCTCGGCCACCTACAGCTACTGGAGCGGATGTAATGTCGGCATAGAATACTGAACCATCTTGACGTTTGAATGGAATATCTTCTGCGAGCTGAGCTTCACCTCTCAAATGTTTTTCAAACTGCTCGTTAATACGTGGAAGATCCTGCGGACGATGAATATCTGCAATCTCCATCTGCGCGAGTTCCTCGGCACTATAACCCAGCATGCGACATATTGCAGGATTGCCACTGATAAACCGTTTTGTATTCGCATCAACCAATAAAATCCCATCAAGAGCCCCCTCAAAAATTACTCTTAGCTTTAACTCAGACTCGTACAACATGGTTTCTACCCGCAACTTTTCAGTAAAATCGTTAACCGTAATCCGCACTGAATTACCATTGGTTTCATGCTGCATTTGTGTATCAATCAGAGCATAAAATATCGAAGAATCAAAACGTTGAAGTTTAATATCACAACATTTTTGCTGATCGTTTCTCAGGGCACCTAAAAAGAATCTTTTCCATTTATCACGATCAGCAACCGCCACGAACTGAGAAAATGGCGTATGCAGCAAGTTCTCACGATTTAAGCCAAGCAACTCAGATGCTGCAAAATTATTCATTAAAATAAAACCATCAAAATCGACCGTTAGATAAGATACCGGAGCAGAATCATACAGCTCTCTGAAGTTATCTCGTGCCACTTTTAATTCGACTTGAATGCGTTTAAAAATTTCACTTTGCATATGCAACTCGTTCAACAATTTACTGCTCGTCAGAGTCGTCTGGTCTATCGATGCGGTCATCGCCGAAGGTGATGATTCGGGGGTTCCGTCATTTTTCTTAATCATATATTATCCTTTCTGACGGGGTTCTTAATAACAGCATCCTATTGATTAATGATTAAAAATTGTTTTATGTGACAAATTATAGTGGACATCCTCCCCCACCTCTACGATGAAACTGTCGCCGCTACGCGGAAAGGAAGGGGCTTTCACACTGCAAATCAGTTTCTTCATGCCCATCGATGGCATTCAGAAACGCGCCGTTTCATCCACCTCGTAAACGGAGGGGTTTTCACAACCGTGGCTCTTGATAAAATCTTCGCTTGTTCAAATTTTCTCCAATTGACAGTTTCCCGATCAGCCATTGCACCAATTCGCCCACTGTAATTCCATACTCTTCAATTATTTTATTTTCTGGCCATGAGTAAATAATAGCCAAAACGGCGCGCCTGAGTTTTTCAGCTTGCAAGTGTTCCTCTGTGCGTTCGTAAAGTTTAGCCAAAGCCAGATAGGCCGCTACAAACACAGAATCAAGATAAATCGCCTTATTAAGGTATTCTATTGCCTGTTTGAGATCACACTTCACTTCGGCCAATTGAGCTAAAAGAAAATATGGCGTAGTTACCAACGGATCGACGTCCAAAATAGTACGGCAAACTTGTTCTGCAAGGTCGAAATTACCCTGATCAGCATACGTTTGTGCCTGTTTGACCAACGTGTCAACATGACTCTTTAAAGGCAAAACAGACCGTTCCATCATATCCACCCCGCAGCTACTACCGACAGCATGATCCATGCTGATACCTCCGTTCGATTGCTGAGTCGTTAGCTTAATCGATCGATCAAATACAGGTGAGATACTTGCAGAATCATGCTGATACACCACACCATTGGGTAGCAATAAGGATTTTAAACCATGGATTTCATGGCCGATAAGTTCGGTATGCGCCGTCAAAAGATAGCCTTTTTCACAGAGCGTAGCCGCTAATTTTGATGCGACGGCATACACAGTAGAAGGGGCGAAGTAAATAAACACATTGCGACAGAGAATGAGATCCATATCGTGCAGGTCGGATGCAAAGTCGGGGAATGGTTCAGTGACTAAGTTGGAAACTCGAAAGGACACCTTACTGCGAATACGCTCATCCAACAACCAATCATCACCTTCAACATGAAAATATCGCGACTTTATTTCCTCTGAAACCATGCGGAATGACCAAGCACCATAGCGGCCACACAACGCTTTAGCGATGAGTTTAGAGTCAATATCCGTCCCGATAATGTGAATATTCCAGTCTATAAGTTCCGGAAAATGCTGATCGATCAAAATGGCTAACGAATATGCTTCCTCTCCGCTTGAACAACCGGCGCTCCAGAGGCGTAGTGTTTTATCATGCTGGTGACGTGCAATGAGTGTGGGTAACAATTGAATGTGTAATAAATCAAACTGCCCATGATCCCGAAAGAAAAATGTCTCGCTTACACTCAAAAGCCTGGCTAATTCTTCCCACTCTTCAACGGACTCATTTTTCTGCAAAGAATCCCGGTAATCTTGCAGAGACAGAAATCCCAGATGAGCTATTCGTCTACGCAATATATCAACGAAATGCCCAGCCTCTGTCTCTCGAACACGTAGACCGATACGCTGCACTATCATCCGCGCCAATTCATCCTGCATCGTCAATTCATTCATTATTGATCTGCCGTAATAAGATTTATTTTGTAAAAACAAACCCCTTACTCATAATGAGCGTCAAGCATGCATCCACCACCGTTGCATCAAAGTGGGTCGCTCGCCATCGCGTTATTTCAGCCAATGCCGCATCCATGCCCAAGCCAGGACGATAAGGACGATCAGCTGACATCGCCTCCACCACATCGGCAACGGCAAGAATGCGTGCTTCCATGATAATCTGCTCTCCATATAGTCTACGTGGATATCCAGAACCATCCATGCGCTCATGATGTTGACGTACCATTTCAGCGACTGGCCAAGGTAGGGCAATATCCTTCAATATTTTATAACCATCCTCGGAATGACTCATAATCAGCCCGAACTCAATATCATTCAGATGTCCCGGTTTGCCCAATATTTCTGCTGGCACTGAAATTTTGCCGATATCGTGAACCAAACCGCCAAAATAAATCCCTTCAATCATTTCGCCGGCAATCCCCATTTCCATTCCAATCGCGGCAGCCAATTCGGATACACGACGTTGATGACCCGCTGTATAGGGATCACGTTGCTCAAGTGTAGATGCAATCGCACCGATAGCATCCGTTAAGACATGCTTTAGATGAATACCTGCATCAACATTCACTTTTTCCATTCGCTTCTGTTCTGTGATATCGAGAAATATCGCGAGAATATTTTCTTCCAAAAACACACCGCCTATCATGACGGTGCGTTCTAAGCCATTCTTACAAGTCATTTTAAATTCAGCAGGGACAATATCCGCTTTTTCCTTAGCCGCTTTAGTTATGGCAGCCCACCAAATATCTACAACCCATGCACGATACGATACATCCGGGTAGACCTGTTTCCAATATTCATCCAGTGTTGGTAAATCATTAACGGTATAGCCAAAGACGCTGGTGAACTTTTCATTAAAGTGCAAAATTGAGCCGGCCTTGTTGACCACCCCCAGTGGAATGGGCACTAACATAAAAAGCTGCATGAATCTATTTTCACTCACGCGCAGCTTTTCATCTGCAATATTACGTTCAGCAATATTGATGAGCGCCATATGCACCACAAGTTGAGTTTCATCTGTCGCACCGGTGGTCGTCAACAATACAGGGACGAACGTTCCATCGCCGCGTTTCAATTGAACTTCACAACTTGATTGTTGGCCAGCTTGCCATAGAATCGTGAAGTATCTTCTCCATCGCTCAATATCTTGAGCAACTACTCTTGAATCTAAGCGATGGCCTAGCAAATTTGATCGCATATCATTCAGAAGTGATGCACAGGTAAGATTTGCTTCAACAACAAGACCTTCTCGATTAAGTGTTAAATAACCTACAGGCGCAAACTCATACGAATTAACGTAACGATCGCGCGCTTCTTCAAGCTCAATCTGAGACTGACGTAAGTTCTCATTTTGCATCTCTAATTCAATCTGATGTACTTGTAATTCATGAAGAAGCGTATCAACAGAGCAACCCGACGTATCAAGTAAAGGTGCTGCAAGCAATCGAGCCTCGGCGACTAACCGCAAGGACAAATCATCAGGATTTGTTGTATCTTTTCCGCTCATACCCGTAACCAATTATTTTTAATCATAAAATTGAAATGCTAATTCAGTTTTCTTATGCTTGTATTTTCACAACACGCACACACGCATCGACGACAGCAGGATCAAATAGGGTACAACGCCCCTCGCTCAACTTGTTTATTGCATCATTCATTGAGATAGCAGGACGATAAGGACGATAGGCAATCATTGCTTCCAGCACATCAGCCACGGCCAGAATGCGCGCCTCTAAAATTATTTGTTCGCCCTTGAGTCCTTGAGGATAGCCCGAACCATCCATACGCTCATGATGCTGATATACCATCTGAGCTACCGGCCAAGGAAAATGAATATCTTTGACAATATCAAACCCTGTTTGCGCATGCTGCTTAACCAAGGCGAATTGCAAATCATTTAGCCGAGCAGGCCGATTGAGAATTTCCGCTGGCACCCCGACAGTCCCGATGTTATGCAACAGTGAACCGAATAATATTCCGTCCACTTTTTTTTGTGGCAAGCCCATCTCGGTAGCGATCGCTGTCGCAAGCTTCGCTACACGTTGTTGGTGACCCGCAGCATAGGGATCGCGCTTTTCTAATGTGAGCGCGATAGCAGCGATTGTCTGTTCCAACACATGACGCAACTCCACAGAAGAATGAAGCTCTCTTATCACTGCACCGTCACGCTCAACGCGAGTTCGCAAAGTCGAAATTCCATAGGCAAGGTCACTTGCCAGTTCTTCCATCAGTTTAATTTCATCGGCATCGAAAGCTTCAGGATTTGATGAAAATACCACCAACACGCCAAGAAAATTATGATTCATGAGTGGCAATGCCAAACCTGATTCAACGCCAACATTAAACAGTTTTTCTAAACCATATTCTTCACTATCGACTCCCCGGCTGCAAACCTTCGTTTCGCGCATCACCTGCGCTGCAACAATCGGACAACGACGCCTATAGTCGACGTCCTGCTGCAACTCGATCAGTATTTGACGGATATTATCTCCGCCATAACTGGAAACCAACGAAGGAATACATTCTGGTTCAGAACCTTGAAAGAATACCCCCGCAAATAGATGTTCCCCGAGCCATACGATATTGCGACAAATATTTTGGAATAATTCCTCTTCGCTCATTGCATGTACCAATGCAACATTGCAGGCACTCAAAACACGTAATGCTTGATTCACCCGCTCCAACTTCTTCTTTTCCAAGAACAGCTCTGCCGTCCTTTCCCGAACTTGCTCATCCAAACCGTCATTCAACAGGTTCAATTGCGTTTGAATTCGTGCCAAATCCCGGTTCTGCGCCAAGGTGTTTTCATAGACAGAAAGTAACAAGTTGAGAATCTGCTGACTACCACCAGTAACCGTATACGGATTACCGTTATATTCAACCTGCTCAGAACGTCGCTCATCTGAACGTTTGCTATGAATTGGCGTCGCTAATAAAGCACTTATACGTTCCAATAGACTGGACTCAACAAAGGGTTTGATAATATAACTATCAGCACCACAATTGATTGCCTGCATAATATCTTCTGGTTCGGATAACACCGTGAGAAGAATTACGGGCACGCTCCATAAATGCTCATCATATTTAATCTCACGACACATCCGATAACCATCCATCATCGGCATCTGAATATCGCTCACCACCAAAGCCGGACGATGTTCACGCGCGGCCTTCAATCCTTCCTCTCCATTCTTCGCCACGATAACCCGATAACCAGCCCTATCCAGACAACGACGCAATATTTCCGCCTCAACTGCGCTGTCCTCGACCATCAATATTTCCGGGTTCATTCCTGCGGTTATCATTGTGCCTACCATTTTTTACCCCCCTATCGTAAAGGAGAAACTTGTTTACGCCGCATATAGTCACTTCTGGCTAACCAGTCCGCACAGCATTGGCGCGATTTGTTCCAGTGGCAGTACATACTTGACCACCCCCAGCTCCACTGCCTGTTTGGGCATACCATACACTGTACTACTGGCTTCATCCTGAGCAATCGTCACCCCACCAGAAGCGGTAATGCTCGCCATACCATCGGCACCATCACGCCCCATGCCTGTCAATAAAACACCTACCGTTGCAGCACCAAAACAGCGTGCAACCGAACACATCGTTGCGGTAACAGAAGGTCGATGGCCGTCAATCGATTCAGTTGCCGACAGTACAAAGTGCCCGCCATCATCTAATTCCAGATGAGTATCTTCAGGGGCGAAATAGACTACACCCGCATGTGGTATTTCACCAGATTTTGCTTTGCGAACTGGCAAAGGCGTTACTTCAGCTAACCAAGCCACCAGTTCCGACAAAAAACTACTGCCAATATGTTGTACACACACAACTGGCAATGGAAAATTCGCGGGAAGTTGCCCTAAAATATTTCGAAATGCTTGCGGACCACCCGTTGAAGCACCGATCACCACGATACGAAATGGAGTTCGTGTTCCTAACGACATGGCTGGCAAATTTGGTATGACTGTACGTTCGGGCAGGTGTTTGGTTGTGACAACGCCATATGTATTATGTCGGCGAAACACCTTCACACCCGCCAAAATACGGATCTTACTGGCAAGCTCGTTGGCTAGCCTATCCATGTCACCGTTCATGATGTCGCGGGGCTTGGGTAGAATATCTACCGCCCCTGCTTCAAGCAAACGAAATACATTGGGTGATCCTGGCTCCACCGAAACGCTCACGACAAGAATCGGGCGAGGATATTTGTCCATCACAGCACAGGTAAATTCCAGTCCATCCATCACTAGCATGTGCAGGTCAGTACAGATCACATCAGGATTTAATGTCGGTACTAACTCAAGTGCCTCCCGTCCATCTGCGGCAGTGCCGACCACCTTAATTTCTGAGAAGCGAGACAACATACGTTGCAGAACATGCAAAACCAACGGTGAGTCATCTACCAGCAGAACACGTATCATATAAGCCTTCTCAAAGTATCCAGCAACACACGCTGATCGAACGTCGGCTTAGGCAGGTAGGCATTTGCCCCGACCTCTAAACCACGCTTCTTATCCTCATCCGAACTGAGAGAAGTGACCAAAATCACGGGTAAATATTTATAGCGAGGCTCCTGACGAATTCGGCTGGTGAGCGTTAACCCATCCATATTTGGCATGACAATATCTGACACCACGGCTGAAAACAGATGTTGATCGAGCTTATCAAGGGCATCTATCCCATCAGCAGCAGCGACCACTTCGTAGCCGGCTTCCACAAGAATTCGTTGTTCCATGGCTCGCACCAGCGCAGAATCTTCCACCAGTAAAATGACTGGCTTAACGGCTTCAATCAACTCAACTTTACTTTCTATGTGAACACCGGACAGTTGCCGAGCCGAGCGCAATAAATCAGCGGGATTCAGTATTGCGCAAATCAGCCCGCTACCCAGCATGCTCAAACCGGATACATTGCGTACCCTAATGAGCGGTGAACATAAAGGCTTGATGACAACTTCCTCTTCATCGAGCAACTCATCTACCCGCAATCCTAATCGCTCCTCTCCTGCCTGAATCACAATGCAGACCGTTTCATTCCCATGATTTTCTTTGCGCAAGGACAACAGATCGGACAAGCATGGTGACATCACAGGTTGCCCGTCAAGATTAATAGTGGGATGCCCTTCAAGAGTAAAAACATCTTGATCAACGACACGAAGCGAAGAATAGACAGAGTCAATCGGCAGACCATAGACATGACCAGACACACTGACTAGCAGCAAACGTGTGGTAGCTAGACTCAAAGGTAAGCGCACCTGCATTATCGTGCCTTGCGGTGATGACATCATGCGAATATCCCCTTTGAGATGCTCCACATTAACCCTCACCACATCCAAGCCAACACCACGTCCAGAAAGTTCCGTGACAAAGGAACTGGTGGAAAATCCTGGCAAAAAAATCAGCTGCTGTAACTGCGACAGCGGCATGCTCTCCAGTATTGCCGGTGTGCTTAACCCACGTTTCAAAGCGACTTGTCGGATCGCATCCATATCTAGGCCACGTCCATCGTCGGCAACCTCCAACAATACTCTGCCATTTTCTCGTGTCGCACTCAGTCGAACCGAGCCAAAATCAGGCTTGCCGTGACGATTGCGCTCAAGCGAAGTTTCAATACCGTGATCAATCGCGTTACGCAGTAAATGCATTAACGGGTCTTTCATTTCTTCAAGAATCCGTTTATCAACATTAATTTCGCCGCCCTCTAGCAGCAGCTGAACTTCTTTACTTTGCTGCTGGGCAAGATCACGAACCATGCGTGGGAATAATGAAAAAATGGTGGATAACGGCAATAAACGCGCCGCATGCACCTGCTCTTCCATTGTATTAACAACAGCCTCCAACTGAACGCCGTCATCAAACAAAGTATCACGCACATCCTTAAGACAGCTCCAAAAATGCGCAAGCGCCTCGTTAGCACGTCTTCCAGTTTCTGCCCCGCCTTGCACTGACATGGGTTTTCTGCGACTACGCTCTAACTGTTCCCACTGTTCAAGCAACGCATCCACCAACGATAATCGGTGCTGGGCGCGTCCCTCAATGACACTGAGTTCACCTACTAACGTAAGTAACTCGTCCAATTTTCGGGTTTCGATCCTCACCGTTTCAATATGGAGTGACTTACCTACTGAAGCCGTTGTATCAAAAAGCTCATTGGATATGGATACTGACATAGCATTTTGTGCAACTGAGATCGGCTTAACCTCTGTGGCAGACACAATACTTTCTTCGGCAGGCACATGTCCAGAAGAAGCTGCGCTCACAATAAAATTATCTTTTTCTGAGATATTAGATTGGTTCGTTGCCCCCGCCAACATCGCTGAAGTTCCGTTAACTGGGATTTCGCCTGACGACAGATCTTGTAATAAATCGGCAGTTTTAATCACGAGAGGTTCACCATCTAGCGCCACTTGCACTAACTTGCGCAAATCATCTAGTACAACAGTCATGCGCTCAATTGAATCGGGTGTGAGAGTTTTCTCTCCTTTGCGCGCCGTATTCATGATTGTTTCCATGCTATGCGCCGCACTCTCAATTTTCGACAGCCCCAGCATCCGTGCTGCGCCCTTCATGTTGTGCGACTCGCGGAACATTTCCTCCAACAATGACGGATCAGTCGGTGTTTTTTCAAGACGTAACAAGCCATCATCAAGACGGGCGAGATGCTCCGCACTTTCCACCTTAAAAAGTTGAGCTAGTTCTTTGTCTTCGATCATGGCCTTGTCAAAATCCCGGATTAAATCAATTGAATATAACGCTCAAGCTTTTCGATGGCGGATCCAAATATTTTATGCAATTGCCGTTAAATTTTCCGCCGCTTCGTTCAATTTCTGTACCCCGATCTTGGTTTGACTAATACCCGCAGCAGTTTCTTTAGTCCCTGCTGCAATACTGTTTGTCGCTTCAACGACTTGAGTAAAGGCAGCAGACTGCTGCTTGGCATTTAACATCACCTGTTGGGCATTTTCATTAACGATTCCTGCCATGCCAGACAGATTATTGAATAACTCAACTACCTTCTGAGCAAGTTGAGTTACCTCGCTCAGCGTGCGGGTACTTTCCTCCGTCATCATGATCGAAGAGTTAGTCGTTTTTTGAATGTCCACAACCAGCATTGATGCTTGCTCGGCAGATTTTTTACTTTGATCGGCAAGTTTGCGTACTTCACTTGCCACGATAGCGAAACCCTTGCCATGTTCTCCTGCTCGTGCAGCTTCTACCGCAGCGTTTAAAGCCAGCATGTTAATTTGTCCGGACAAGTCCTTCACCAGTATGGCGATGCTGCCTATTTGCCCGGTCTGTTCACCCAAGCGCAGAATCTGATCGGCCATCAACACGATTTTATCTTTCAATACACTCATCGCGATCACGGCCTGATGCGTGGTATCACTGCCTTGTACCGTTGTCTCGCTGGCCTTTTCTGCCACGCTAGCTGCATTTGCTGCTTGCTCAGCGGACTGTCTGGATGATGCGGCCAACTCTGTCAGGGTGGCTGAAGTTTCATTCGCTGCTATCGCCTGCTGACTGGCGGTCCGCTCATGCTGATTAATCGTGGCGGCGATTTCACTGGCGGCGGCAGAAAGCATGCTAGCATTAGCTGTAATCTGACGACTGATCGCCGCAGCGATCCAAAAGGAGATAGCCATAGACAGCACAATGCTGCCCAACGTGCCATAGATGATGGAGTTCCTAGCCATGATCATGGCTGTTTCGGCGCTGGCACTAAATGTTTTTACTAGCTCACTTTCGCGTTGGTCGAAACGATTCCACAGTTCATCTAACAATTTGGATTCGGTTAATCCTTTATTTCTAAGCATGTTAGTCGCTTCCGCCACTTTCCCTGCATCCATCAAATCGATCTCAGCCCTCAATATCGCTGTCAGCTCTTTACCTGCTTGATCGTAATTACGTAGCGTCTCCTGTTGTTGCACATCAGTGACGATAGATTTCAAATGTGCCATCTGGATTGGATAATCGTTCAAGGCGTTTTGATTGTCCTGTTGTGTGATGGGGTTCTTGTACAAAACATAACGATTAAGGTTAGGTCGTGATCGCGGAGCGAGCCGCGACCTGAACCGTTTGTTGGACGAGCCCGGCTCAGGCTCACTATGCAAATATCTCTCAAATCC
>Ga0208863_1000686_pt1 | contig 27972 bp, 26 predicted proteins | sample RifOxyD3_FD_184040 | JGI IMG/M metagenome (GOLD analysis project Ga0208863, IMG submission 184040) | Soil microbial communities from Rifle, Colorado - Rifle Oxygen_injection D3 (SPAdes) | ecosystem: Environmental > Terrestrial > Deep subsurface > Rock core/Sediment | place: Rifle, Colorado...
ATTATGGATCTGGGCGCAACTACAATCATTTTTTCAAAAAACACTCAAAAACTATGTCAAGGACTTTTTTTAGATTAGCTCACTTTTATTTGCTGAATAGTTACCATATTTTAGAAATGAGAACTTTATCACATTTGCTAGGATAATCTCAAGAACAAACTTCAACCATTCGCAATCTATTGTCACCACCGAAAAATACATTCACAACATCAACCAAGACCTCAAAGGGGTCATAAATCTTTTAACAACTGAAAACAACCAAGAGAACACACCTATTGAGAAAAGGGGGTAACTGATGTATCATTTCTAATCTGGTTGAAAATCGATTGTGGAGTTGATATCCTGAGTCAAGAAAATTGTTTGGTCTGGTCTATAGTTCCTTTCCTGATGCAAATCATCTCAACAAAGAATGTTACACCATGCAAAACACCATAAAAATTAGCCAGCTGTCCCGAGAAGAAAAGCTTCGGATAATAATGGAAGCCATTTGGGAAGATCTGGCAACAGATGATGAAATGGTTGAATCTCCTTCTTGGCATCAACAAGCTTTGCAAGAGACAAAGATTCGACTTAACTCTGGGCAAGAAAAGATCGTGAACTGGCAAAATGCAAAAAAGGAACTCCGGAAAAAAATTTGAATTTTATTAATATACAATTGATTTTATGAGGAACTCACTATGGCAACCCTGACCATTCACAATATTGATCCGGCGCTTAAGAACGCAGCGCTCAAAATAATTAAGGGGCATGGCCTGACTGCGAGGAGTGCCATGTCTGCCTTTCTGACAAAAGTGGTTCATGATCACGATGCAAACGAATCATGCTTTTGTTGCGACTTGGAAATGAATGATGAGACCACCAACGACTTGCTGGCGGCAAAGAGTGGTGCAACCCAATATGTTGAGTGCAAGGATGCTGACGATCTCTTTCACAAGTTGGGTATTTGATGCGCTCCATTCGCTACAGCACCAAGTTCAAGAAAAACTTGGAGTTGATGATCAGGCGCGGGAAAGATGTTGAAACCATTAAAGTTGTGATTGCTGCTCTTGCCGAGGGTAGAATGCTTGACCGAAAATACAAAGACCATGCACTGACTGGTAATTTTGTAGGATTTCGCGATTGCCATATCGAGCCGGATTGGATTTTAATATACCGGATCGAGGATGAGATTCTTTACCTGGAAAAGACTGGAACACATTCTGATCTATTCAGGTGATTTTTGATGAAATGGGGGAATGGTGTCGGACCGAAGTTGGCAATTAATAATAATATCCAAATCAAGATCATTAATTCAAAAAAAGTTTTACACCAAGAGGGATATACCAAATGAGAAAAGGGGTTAACCGATAATGGCTAACCCCTTGATATTATTGGTGACCCCAACGAGGTTCGAACTCGTGTTACCGGCGTGAGAGGCCAGCGTCCTAGACCGCTAGACGATGGGGCCAAATTGACTTTACCTCTTCTAAATGATGCGCCCCAATTTGTCAAGCCTAAGTTGCCAACAACTAACGGCCCCGTCAAAGTTAATTGAATAGTAGCACCAAAAGGCAAAATTATTCTATCTTAAAACCTTTTTTGAGATAGATGGCTGATAAGCCCCTAACCAATAATTGACAATTATCTGTTTCAGGCATAAACTCTAAGGCAATTAGGATGAATAATTTTAATTCATCTATAAATTCCAATCACCCACTCATTATTTTATTATGAACCATAAAACACCATCTCAATACGATCTGGAACAGATTTACGGCAAAGAAACCAATTTGCAGCGCTATATTCGATTAACTGTGGGTGAAGGTGCAACTATCCCGGCACTGATCGGTCATGAATTACTACTTGGTTTTTGCTCAGGATTGCCAGGCCTGATGGGGTTGGCGCTACGAAATAGATTCTATACTCTGTCATTCAAAGGGTTTGATAAAAACGCTTTTATCGGACGCCATGTCACACTGCGTTGTCCACGGCAAACCAGCTTGGCCGCACAGGTGGTAATCGATGATTATGTCCAGCTCATTGCAACTTCGCGAAGGCAAGATGCAATTACAATTGGCGCAGGTAGTTCTATTAGAAGCTACGCCATGCTTAATGCCGGCCCACCGGAAGGGTTCATTCATATCGGTAAAGATAGCAGTATCGGACAGTCAACCATTCTCTATGGCAATGGTGGCCTTACTATCGGCAACCAAGTCATGATCGCGGGCCAATGTTTTATTGTTGCTTCAAGCCACAATTTCAAAAACCCGGATGTGCCAATAAAACACCACGGATTTACGGCCCGAGGCATAACAATCGGTGACAATGTCTGGATAGGAGCAGGCGCTAAAATTCTGGACGGTGTTACCATTGGTAATGGGGCAATTATTGGGGCAAATGCTGTTGTACATCGATCTGTCGCCCCGGGGATTCGAGTGGGTGGAGTACCCGCACGCGAACTTGGCGAAAAAACATCTCCGACCACTTGATAATGCAAAAAGCCAGAATTGCAATCCTGATAATCGCACTGGCCTTCATGGTTGTAGTAGTCTATGATCAATGGGATAAACTGCAATCCTTCAACTGGGTAATCCGAAAAGACTATTTAGCTGCGTCAATAGTTGGCATTGTAGGGCTTTTATTTCTAGATGCTCTTGGTTGGCATTTGATTTTGAGAGCAATGGGACAGCAGATCTCAGCTGAACAAAGTATACGAATCTGGCAAATTTCTTCTCTTGCACGATATATCCCAGGTGGTATTTGGTCATACGCCAGCAGAGTAACACTCGCTAAGGGAGCAGGGGTGAACTTTACTTATGCCAGTATGAGTTTATACCTTGAAACACTCCTACTGATGGCCTCATCCCTTGCTGTGGGGTTACCCGCATTATTTGCGACAACCGGTTTGCCTTTTAGCCCATTATCCTCTGTTGCCTTATGTCTATCGCTAGGGCTCATGATGCATCCTAAAATAATCTCTTTACTCCGCTATCTACCGGGTAAAACAGGGGATGGGATCAGCAGAATGACCCTACCAAGCGTCAAATGCACACTGGGTTTATATGGCTACTATCTAGTTTTTTGGATTTTGTTCGGCGTAGTATTTGATTGTTATGTGGCCGCATTTTTTCCATTGCCTCTGCAGTCATGGATTCCTGCAGGTGCAAGTATTGCCTTAGGGTTCTTTATAGGTTTTGTTCTGATATTCATCCCAGGGGGACTCGGTGTTCGCGAATCTGCTCTTTATGTGCTTTTACTCCCTTTTCTCCCCGCCCCTGTCAGTTTACTCATATCTGTCAGCAGTCGCCTATGGATAATATTGGGAGAATTGCTATCGCTGGGTATCATATTGATTTACGGTAAACTGGTAAAATTGGATCCATTAAAAAATCTTATAACCAAGTAACTTCCCCCATTTTACTTGCTGAGTATTTAGGATGTATCTCCTCTCCCAAATAGCAAAAATCCGCCGGATTTGGGTGGATCCCCCTGCCTGTCGTCAGGCAAAGATTACCGATCCGAACGGAATCATCTATTTTGTTAAATCATCACTGGCTGACGGTCGCAAGGTTTCAGGCGTTAAAACACGGATGCCTTGAGCAACCCAACTAGCACTCGCACCAGGACGGGCAACTACTTGAATGGATGCAAAGCCTGCAGCGAGCAACATGTTTTCAACTTGATCGCGGGTAAAATAGCAAGTCACCGGCGCTCCTAGACGGTCAAACCAACCAAGCACATTCTCCTTAAATGGGAAACGTGCATATATTCGTCCGGGAATCCGCTCCGCCAAGGTGCGGGTGCCAGGTATTTTGGATAATATCCGATAGGGGATAAGCAGAAACAACTCTGAGAGGAGAGCCAAACAAAAAGAAAAAACGTGGAGAATCCGAAATGGAAGCCTTATTGTAAGTTTGCGCAATAGGTCTATAGGACGATACCAAAACTCCCGAACTCCATAGACCCAGATTATGATTCGCCGTCCTGGCTGGACTAATCGGGCTATGCTGAGCAGTCCGGCCTGAGGATTCGGCAGGTGCTGGATCACCCCGACGCTATACACAAAATCAACCTCAAGATTGGAGCGAAATGGCAGTGCATAAGCATCTGCTTGAACTACATGGAGCATTGGATAATGACTCGCCATTTGCTGCGCACTCTCCACAGCTTCGCTGAGATCAACAGCAATGACTTCGGCGCCAAAGCTGGCAGCAACGCTCGCCGGACGGCCTGATCCGCATCCCACCTCCAATACGGTTTTTCCTTCAAAATCTTGTGATTTCAGGAAAGGGTGAACAAAACTCAAAAAAATCTCACTAAAATAGTCGAAATTTTTCAGGAAAGTCGTCCATTGATAGCTGAACGCATGTAAGGTCGCCACTTTTTTCCCCTCATGCAGGCTCGGGATTGACAGCGTGGCGAACTCTTTTGGATGGCGCTGCAAAAAGTCGGTATGATAGTGCGCGAGACTCTCGGATAACAAGCCGACAGTCAACAGGCGTGGGATATTATTGATTATGGGATAGGCGATGTTACAGGCATTACAGAATAAACGCCCCTCAACTATCTCGTCCTGATAACAGCGACTGCATGCTTCCGGGTTGGTCTGAGAGGGGTGGTGGGCATATCGTGCGCATAGTTTCGTGCAGCGCTGCCGTTCGGTGGATACGCCTATGGCCTCTATGCTTGATCGCATCTGATACGCTTCCAATTCCAATGAACCACCGCATTGAGGACAACATAAGAGATCAACAAGTCTATATTTCATGATAGTAGCCCTGGAGGTGCGTGAATGATAAAATTAGTCTCATTTGGGTGTATCGCTCTTTTTTTCAATATATGATGGCCTCACGCCTGTCGTTAGGCATCCATGGCAGATAAGATTTGAATCATCTATTTTTCTCCCCTTACTTTTACTGTGTTGATATATCAACCTGCGAGATTCCTGAAAATAAGCATTGTTCCAGAACTCTTCAAAATCATCTTTTTTAAGATTACCGAAGTCGTCCTTCTTGAAAAACTCAAAGCAGCATGGCGCGATCCCACCATCGGCCCGCACATTCAAATGCGACCAGGGACGATCGCAATTCTTTAAGCGCTCAGGGTTATAAATTGTTGATTTTTTATACTCTTTTAAGGTAGGAAGCCACTTTTCGTTCTCAACATAAGCAGGTAAGGGAGTAAATTTGTTTATGCCAATTGAATAGGCCAGTTTTTCTGTCTCTTTGACCTCGTGTTCATTATGGCGAAAGACGATAAACTGCCACTCGACAAAAGGGTGAGCAATCTTTTTGGCTTTTCTTTGCTCCAGCAGATCTTTCACATTAGCCAATACTTTTAAATAATTCCCCCCTACCCGATATTGTTTATATGTTTCATCACTGCCGCCGTCAATGGCGACCATAACATAGTCGATACCCGAATTAAGGAGTTTTTCATTATAAGCTGGAGTCATTAAGGTCGCATTAGTAGAAAGCATAACATACATATTTCTTTGCTTCGCATATTCAATGATTTGAATAAGGTCCTTATTAAGTAAAGGTTCCCCCCAGGTGTAAAGTTGGAGCAGATAGGTGTAATCGGCCACCGCATCTATAATATGTTTGGATTCCGCAAAACTCATGTGCCGCACTTCTCGCCCGCCAAAAATCCCTTTACCGGTCAAACAAAATGGACACTTGAGATTACAGACATTGGTAACCTCAAAAACGAAGATATATGGCCGACTGGAAGTTATGGTCTTGCCATGCCGGATATCCCAGTGAACATGCAGTAAATTGCCTATTTTTTTGCATGAATTGTTAAAAATAAAGGCCTGAATATGAGCAAAGGATAATCGGCTGGCGAAAAAGGTCCGAGAAATCCAGTTAATAAAATAAAACAGATATTTGCGTAAAAAGACCATGGCTCAGGTATCCCGTTTTCTTAAAATAAAAATATAGGTAGGTAATAGCCAGTAAAAGCATTTCCAAACACCTAAGGGTATTCTTGCCAAAAATCCTCCTTCAGGGAAAAGATCTCTAGCCTTAAAACGATCCGGATCTGCAACAACCATTAATGTATAATCCACTACATTAAATTGCGAAATCAATTGTTTGATACCCCAGTAGGTACGTAACTTCTCATAGTAATACTCTCCTTTTCCGGTGATCCTCATGTAGCGGTCTGCCATGAATTTCGGCAACCATGAAAGGAAGGGCAGATGATAGTGGGGTTCAATCAGGGTCAGACGGGAGGCGGAACCGAGATAGCAGGCTCCCGAAGGCTTGAGAACTCTGAATATCTCAGCAAAAAGTCGTTCTGCACAGGGCACATGTTCGTATACATGGTTGCAAATCACCAGATCTACAGAATTATCCGGCATGGGTAATAGTAATGAATCTGCAACAATATAGGAAAGATTTTCATATTTGGCTTCAGACTTGGCCAAGCTGATCGCATGCCTATCGATATCAATCCCGAAGACATTTTCAAAATAGGCGGTCAGGGCAGAGGTAAAAAAACCCCGTGAGCAACCTATATCCACGGCTAGTTGCTTGGGAACTTGGGAGATTTCTCCGCTATCTGCAAGGATGGCGAGCATCTTGTCTACCTTGATTTGTTTATACTGAAAATCAAGGAGAATCGGTGAGGAGAGAGAGAGATCCTGTTGGTATAAAGGTGGCTTCATTAATTCTTACGATTGTAATACCATTGATGGAATGCCAGTATACTCCAAAGTTTAAACCCGTTATCGACGGTTCCTTGCTGATGTTTAAGCCACAACTGCAAGATCACCTGTTGATTAAGGAATTCAGGAATTGGGTTATCAAGCACCAGAGATTCGAAATAAGTTTTGAGTTCATTGCGAAACCATGTACCTAATGGAACTGCGAAACCATGCTTTTCACGGGAATAAACTGCGGGAGCAAGTATGTTCTTGTAGCTTTCCCGTAAAAGGTACTTCTGATTACTGCCGCATATTTTATATGCAAGTGGCAGACGGCAGGCAAATTCCACAATACGATAATCAAGGAGAGGCGATCGCACCTCAAGTGAATGCGCCATACTCATTCTATCAACTTTTACAAGTATATCGTCAGGGAGATATGTCTGAACATCAGTCAGGATCATCTGAGAAACTGGATCAAGATTACTCAAACCGAATTCACTGATATGATGGCAATTTCTTGGAACTACAGATGTCCCATCAAACAGCTGTATCCTCTCGCCAACGGTAAAAGTTTGAGGTAACAAATCGTTGGCCGCTTCTTCGAGTCGTTTTGCCATCCTCGAGAACAATTTCATTTTTTTGACCAAGCTTGTGGCATAATACTCGCTTCCCTCCGGGAATGCCTCAACAAAACGATACAGAAAATTGTGTCGCAACCACGCAGGAATAGCCATCAACTTGCTTAATTGTTTACGAGCGTAATAACGGCGGTAACCTCCAAACAACTCGTCAGCCCCATCTCCGGATAGTGCCACTGTTGCAAAGCGGCGAGCATGTTGACATAGATGCCAGGTAGGAATGGCGGATGGATCGGCAAATGGTTCACCAAATGCCTTAAGACATTGCCCTAAGTTATGAACCGGATCCATATGCAGGGTGCTGCTGTGATGATGGGTGGCATAATACCGGGCCGCCTCTGCAGCATTATTACTCTCATCATAACTCTCTTCACCAAAGCCGACTGTGAATGTCTCGACATCCGCACCTAAGCGTTTCATAGTAGCGACAATGATCGATGAATCCAAACCGCCACTTAAGAAGGCGCCAATCGGCACATCGCTGCGCAATCGCAATTTGACAGCATTATCCAGCAGGGATGTAAGATCATCGGACAATACCGCTATTGGGCGACCGGCAACACTCTCGCCTGGGAGAGGCAAAGACCAATACCGGACAATATCCAGCTTGCCTTGTGTAAAAGTGAGAAAGTGGGCGGCCGGCAATTTATGAATTCCACGGTAAATACTGCGAGAACCACCAATAAACTGATAAGCAAAAAAATCATGGACCGCATGATGATCAATTGAGGTATCAATTCCGGGGAAAGATCGTAAAGCGGATATTTCGGAGGCGAACGCAATCCCCTTATCAAAACAGGCATAATAGAGCGGCTTTTTACCTAATCGATCCCGACCTATAAACAGCTTGCGTTGCAGATTGTCCCACACTGCAAATGCAAACATGCCATTTAGTCTACTAAGACAATCAGCGCCGTGACGGATAAACATGTGCAGCAAGACTTCAGTGTCGCCATGGCTTCTGAAACGAGTACCGGCAGCTTCCAACTCCTGTCGCAACTCGAGGTAATTATAAATCTCGCCATTAAAAACCATGCAATATCGGCCATCATCCGAAGGCCATGGCTGAGTACTTTCGACGATATCAATGATACTCAATCGTCGATGTCCGAGGCAGGCGGAAGCAAATGAGGTAATCCCGCCACCATCAGGTCCACGGTGAAGCATGTTGGATGTTGCAGCAGTTACCGCCTCAACATCCGGGATGCATCCGTCGCCTGCAACATGGCCGGCTATCCCGCACATGACGTATACTCCTCGATCGCTTCATAATATAACTGGGTATATTTATTAGCAGTATTACTCCAAAGCAAGCCGTGCTCAATGATAAACTCTCTGGCGGCAAGCCCCATTGCCAACCTGGCTTCTTGGTCTTCAGCTAATTTCATAATATGGGCTGCGAGCTCCTCAATGGCGCCATCTTGAAAAAGAAGCCCATTACGACCATGAGTTATGAGTTCATTTACCCCTTCAATATCAGTGGCAATAACCGGACGTCCGGCTGCCATAGATTCCAGCACAACATTTGGCCGGCCTTCACTATGACTGGCAAGAAGGCTTACGTCTGCAGCAGCTAAGAGCTGAGGTATTTGATCCGGATCAATTGAGCCAACGAATGTGATGCTCTCACTTAAGCCGTTCTGCACGACTAACTGCATAAGTGTTTGCTTTTCAGGGCCATCTCCTACGATAGTCAAATGCAACGGCACACAATTATTTAATCGTTTTAATGCATGAATAATCTGATCGACCCCTTTTCGTTGAATCAGACTTCCAATGGTAATTAATCGAATCTTATAGTTCTTTGCCTGAGTTCCGGATGGCGGATTAATTAATAAAAACTTGTCACTCACCCCGTTTGCAATCAGACGAATTTTATTCAAAGATTGAGGATATTGCTCAAGCAACCATTTGGCAATTGAGTTACTTACGGTGACGATGCGAGTGCTGAGTTTCATACTGCATGAGAGAATAATCCGGTCGAAAACAGATTTACGAGCACGGGTGATATCTTCCCCGCGCACTGTGGTCACTGTAGGAATGTTACAAAGATATCCGGCAATACCGCCTATTAATCCACAAATTGCCCAATTGGCATGAATAATTTTTGATTTGCGGGCGCTCCGCAGGCACCTGATAAACATCGCTACTAAAAATTGTGGCACCAGCAGGTAAGTCCATTTATGATTTTTAAGCGCTACCGGTATACCGCCAGGTGCATGGGCGAGGATTTGAAATTGCCTTGGGGCATATCTGAAAGGCAGAATTGCCGGATTTTCCTGCTCAGCTGTCAAGATGTCCAGTCTGGAGGCCGCAGGCAAAATGACGGAAACTGCTATATGCTTTGGTAGATTCTCAACAAGTCTAGCGACAAATATTCCGCTGTTTGAGTCTGGCGTTAATGGATAAGATGTTGTCAGCAGTGTCAGTTTCATGCTAAAAGAAGCGCCCATAATATTTGACACCTGTCAAGCTAACACCTGACGACTTACCAGTCGATTATTGCCAACAGATTCGCACTCCAATAAACAAACCGAATGAAGAAATATCACGAACCATCGGCAATTGCATCAAACCATAGCTTGGAAGTCGCCTTTATCCCCTCTTTGTTCAAGTGTACACCGTCAAACCTAAATAATACGCTATCTGCATCTGGCCCAGACAATATACCCAATTTTGCACTTATTAAATCAGTTTGCGCTTGAAGTATTTGTTCACAGGGGATGGGATTTCTAGACACCTTTGCTACATATATTGGCGCAGTTACATTCATGTCTCTGAGAGCACCCACCAAATTCATAAAACGTTCTTGATACTGCAATCTACCTGTACGATAACGACAATCCGCTTCACCCTGATGCCAAAACACATGCGTAACAGTAATACCATTATCACTCAATCCTTTTACGGTTTTTTTAAGTCTATCAAACATATCACCGCCAGGTTTCCAACGCCGAACCGAAGTCCCTCCCATCGCGGCGTTCACGATTACAACCCGGTCAAACAACTTTGATTGAACAACCAGGTCACCAAATGTCGGCCAAATACTCCCGTCACTCCCAGATGCACCTAATATAGGATCAACCGCGACATAACAACCATTTTCGTAATAGTTAAAAACATTGCCATATGATTTCGTCCTATAGCTAGCATGATTAGCTGCATTTGACTGTCCGATTACTAATGCAACCATTACGTTTGGTCCGTTCCGGCAGTTACCTATACTTACGACTTCTTTACCGGAAATATCTGTAAATGGTTTTAGTAGACTAAACCTCGACGCGAATATATAGTAGCATTCATCAATTACATTGGCGGGAAAATACATGTTTTTTTGCGAAAAAATGCCATAAACATATGCAATTGGAATCATACCTAAACTGATCAAAAACACGACAATCCATTTAGTTCTGAGTCGCTTTTTGTCCGTTAACATCTTATGCCTCGCATTGGCCGTTATCTTTAGTATTTCATTTTGCTTAAAATTTCACCCAGGTAACTGGACCACTGCACGCTTGTTTGCGGCTTAGGATGAGCAAAATCGTAAAAATCATCGTCATTGTTCATATATTGCATATCTATTATGTTAACGGTTCCAATTTCTTTTAATCTTTCAAAAAAATGCATTTTATTTTTCTGGTAGCTAGCAAAATGTTTTGACTTCAACATATGCCATTTTGCCAAAGGTAAATCTACCACTGTGAGCTTCGCACTACTTTGATGCACTTTTTTAGATATATCTATAAGTCTCTCAAATTGTTCATCGCCTATTTCATCATTAACGCTCCCCATTCTGCGATGCATTTCACGATCAACATAAACTTTGTATTCCTCCGATACAGAAACCCTGTTCAAATTATCTGAAATCAAAAATTGCATAGGCCTCAGCCATTTATTATTTATGTACCATATTGTTTTGAATAAATGATCAGTTACAACTCTTCTAAACAGCTCATCAACTATAAGAATAGGTCGAAGAAAAGAGATAAAATACTTATAATGTGCACTCCTGAAACGACTTTCTCCTTTACTCTTATACATACCGTACTTAAGCATTTCAGTTTCTACATTGGTAACACCGCCAGGCCACATTTCACTATCAGGACGCAATAAGACATATGAAACCCCAACAATAAAATGAAGATTATTCCTTTTATCCTCTGGAGTAGCTTCTAAAACGAGGTCAACTACTTGACCAACCTGTGTCATATTAGATGCACCTATTGACAGGTTATGCACTATTCCATTAGTAATGTATTTCTGCATAACAGGAGGTCTGAATCCCTCCACCGATGTCGATGCACCCGTTACCACTATATTTGAAACATTTTCTGCCAGCAGACCTCTGCCCCTGACAACAAGACCTGCCCCTCTGCCATACAGATAATACTCTGGTTTATCATTAGAAAAATATACAGCGTCCTGATAGGTATCCAAATAGTTCCTGGTGGTTGGGTAAACGATATACGTAAAACACCAAATTACGGCATACAATAGTGCAAATGAAAATATCAGAACGAATAATTGTTTAGCAACAATCCTCATTCTAAAATCCCATGTATATAAACGCTGGTGTAGGATTTATTGTTATCAAGCTAGCGTAAAGGATTATAAACAATTTAGATACTAACCAAGCGTTGGTCGCCATGCAACTCAGTGATTGATTTTCTATCACCAAATGGAATCTATTGGCAAACCTCGCCAATTTGTCATAAATTACCATGGCCATAGCTGACACTGCACCTACGACGGCCCAAATCATAAAAAATGAAACAGCAATCCAAACAAATGAATATTTAAAATAAATTTCCCTATAATCCATCCATAAAAAAGCTATTGATATTGCCAAATAACTAATTGTTAGCCCCCTGCATATATAGTTAAAAAAATCATTTCCATTAAGCCGCTTCATCCGCTTTTTACCGAAAATTTGTTTTGAAAAACCCTGGAAAATTTTATTTACGGCCGCGCCCACTCCCAATAGAATCGCTAAACAAATTGACGGAGTATGCCAATAACCAATTACAAGAAATGTGGCAAAATAACCAAGGATGCCGATACTCACAACGTGCTTGTTGGAATCCTTCACGACACCATTGAGCCATTTAACCAAAGGATTAAAAAAGTAAGTACGAAACCACTCTGATAAAGTGATATGCCACCGCGTCCAAAACTCCAGGAAACTACTAGCCAACAATGGCTTATTGAAATTCTCCGGCAACCTGTAACCGAATAATATCCCTAACCCAATAACAACATCCATATATCCAGTAAAATTAAAATATAGATGAAAAAAGTATGTTACTGAAGCGTATCCAAACCAAACAGCGACAACCTTACCCCCAGTACCTACTTTCAGCTGCCAATATTCTTGATTGAAAGTGCTGAACAAAAATATAAACAGTGCCGACAAACCCACTATTTTTATATATCCAGTTAATATTCTAGAAAACGCCCCGACTACATCTTCCCTGCTCAGCAATAAACTGCTCTCTTTGCTTAAGTATTGTAATGAAAAATCTTGATAGCGTACAATGGGGCCGGAAACCAAAACTAAAAAAAAACAACAATAATTAATGAAATCAATGAAGCCAATTTTATCTTTTATAGACCCTTCGTAGACATCCACGATTAGATGTATTACTCGAAACAATATATAGGACATACCAATAACGGTATAGACAAAAGGTAACTCTGGAGACCAAGAAACAAATGTATATTTCTTTAAATAAGAAAATATCATCATTACTGCAAACAGCGAAATAAACAGTACAAATGGTTTTTTTATATAGAAAGACAGCACCACCAGGAAATATGCAGTAATTAAAAATATTACAATGGGAACCGCCCCGAGAAGGGTGTCAAAAAAACTAGAAAAAAAAGCTAGATTGATTAAAAACGCCACTAACCCATAGGTAGTCTTTCCACGGCAATAATTGTTTGCAATGAATGAAATAATTACAAACAAACCAAAATGAAAAGAGGTAAAACTCATAAGTTTTGGCACCTAATTCTTAACTTTTGCTGGCAAAATAACAACTAATTAGAATTTAGTTGAGTTGAAAAATTCACCTAGAATGTAAAGGAGGGGAAATATTATTAGGGGGGGGAGCAATCTATCCTTTTCTTTCCACAATCAAATCGATCAACTCCCCTACACACTTTAATTGCCCTATCTCCTCAGCCCGAAATTTTATTCCAAATTCACGCTCAACCGTCACCATCAGTGTGATATGCATCAACGAATCCCATTCATCAATATCTTTTGCCGTAGTGTCATTAGAAATCACGATGCCATCATCATCAAATAAATCGACAAATATCTCTTGTAACTTTACTTGTATTTCCTTTCTAATCACGCTCATTCTATGTCTCCATAGCCAATCAAAATATGTGTATTAGTCATGCATAATTAATAAATATAGAGTCGTTATTGATTATCGATTTAACATCAAATTCCCATGTAGTAACTCCATCAACGTCATCGATCAGGCTAAACCCAAGCTCTTTATAGAGTCCAGATACCAATTTATTCTTTGGGCTAGGAATATATCTTCCTACCAACCTCATGACTCCCATCATCTTTGCAATACCAACAACCTCGCGGTGAATAAATTTCTCCATAGAACGTGACAGCACACGACAACTCATTACCCAAGTATCAACAATCAATGTTTCTTTGTTTTCCCGCTTTAATATAATGACTGAAATCAGGCCATTATCACCGAATTTATCTTGAAGTGTAAAAAAACGCCCTACATATTCATTACTTGACAGCATTGACTGGATATCTGACTCAGAATATCTAGTAGTCGTTAGATGAAACTGATTGCTTTTATTGATCAATTGGGAAACCCGTGGCAAAACTTCCAAAGTTATCTCGCCAGCCTTTGAAATCATACTTAAACTTTGTAAAAATGATGATAAATCACTAAATTCATTTTGTAATTCTTTCCTTTCAACATTTTGACGATACATAGTATTTCGAATTTTATCTTCCGACGTAAATGACACAGATTCAAAATAGCCGCAGTCAGCTATGGCCGCAATATAACCAGCAGGATCATCTGGAAGCTCAGGGACAGCCACCATCGGCAAGTTAGCACGAACCTGTTCTCTCTCAACCGGGTTGTCATCTACAAACACCAGAGAATCAAGACCTATATTCAGAGAACTAGCAATCTCCTTAATATTATCAGCCTTGTTATTCCAATTCGCGACGAAAACAGCAATATCATCTAAACGCAGACACATATTGGGATGGTCGATAAAAGGTTGCTTAGCGATTTCTTCATCATTTTTGCTACAAACTGCTAGTATTATGCCTCGATTTTTCAACTCCCGAATAAAGCGCTGAAAATCAACATAAGCCTCGCCAGATGGACTTGCTCCCAGACTGATTCCCTCCACTCCATCGTCCCCTATCACTCCTCCCCATATTGTGTTATCAAGATCCAACACAATGCACTTTTTCGATCGCCCCTCTGCTGCTTTGATCACCCATGAAGCTTTTGAAGCGACGACCCCATACGCGTCCATTGAAAAAGCGTGTTTAGAGTGATACCAAAATCGCGGATCAAACCAATTTGACTTTCCGACCAGATTTGACAATGAGTCAACATCAAATATCGTGGCCCCATCCACCATATTGGAACTCAATTCCACATTTATTCGACGAAGACAGTTGATTCTACCCCAAGATTCAGCCCCATCAAGATTACCAAAACAAGTATTTATGGGTATATCTGCATTGTTGTGAATAATGAAGGAAGATGAATTTTTTCTAAGCACTTGCCACAACGCTTTGTATTTATTTATTACCCGCTGTATTTCTTTTGTTATCAATTCATCACTATCACCAGGCGATATGTCCAACGAGTAATCTCTGTAACTGCAGAATATCCAAACATAGTCTGGTTCGAATTTATAAAGATCACTTCCTGCGTCCAATATTGTTTGAAAAACCGTATCGAACTTGCTTGCGTATATAGTGGCCTGATAGCCTGCAACTGCCATCCACAACTTAAGAATATCAGTAAAGTGCTCAATACTAGATGTGGAAACTAGTGCAATCTTTATTGGCTTTAGCCCAAGTCTATACAAATCAATAGATGCAATTAATCGTGCCACCTTAAACTGGAGAGAATAATCCATCCGAGGATTTACGAACTCACATATATCGTGAAACGCGCCTTCTAATTCACCCTTTTTGATTTTATTTTTTAGCCATTTAATATAGGCACTGTGATCCTCATTAGAAGGACCGGATTGTGAATCCCTAACCTTACTGATTATAGTGGTATTCATATTTACTTTCCTAACTCTATTTTCAATTTGTAATACTTGGCAACTTCATTATAACAAGGAAGTGGTGTTCAACTAAGTTGAATCGCCACATATTAGAGTTCATCTTGCTCATCATATTCATCTTCTCGTTAATGCAACACATTTCTGAATTATGGGCTTCAATACTTTAAAGGCATCGGCGGATTCCACGGCCGTAATCGTCGCTGTCTGATCTGTAAGGATTCGAGGAAGCCTTTCCACATAAATATGAACTTTTTTCGACCAACGGCTAATGTCTTCGCACAAAATTTCCCCTGCTGCCTTGGCCATTGCATATTCTGTTATCCCATCCGGACGATCTTCCAATGCTGTTGTAGACGGATAAAAGACGAATAATTCTCTCTCTTGCCTATTATCTAAAGCTTCAACCAGATCTACAAACGCATCGCAGTAAAACGTGCAGAATTTATGGAACACATCCGGATTGAATTTGGGGTCTTTTCTTATAAATATTTGGGGGGTTGCGAAATAATACAAACAACTGATCTTCGCAGGTAGTGCCGATAATTGATCCTTAACGGGCATGGATACATTATATTGCATGATATCGCAGCGTGCACCAAATTCTGTTATTTCCTGGGCAACTCTCTCAGCATCATCTTTCCCTACAACATAGGTAATGATAGGAAGTCCTCCACCTGCCGCAATTATTTTTGCGGTCAACTCACCAAGACCACGCGAACCACCAACAATTAATGCAATTTGGTTTTCAAACTCTTTCGGCAGAATCTCTTGTGAAAGTTCACTAATTGACCGCTGAGTGATCGGAGGCATTCTCATAAAAGCCTCGACTCTACCACTTAAGCTTGGTCCAGCTACATTTAGACTCACCATCTGATACCTTTTATCAGCGGAAACTACTTGATAATTCAAATAATCATAATCGTCACACTTTGCCAGGGAAATTTCAAGGCTAGCCATTATTGAATGAAGGCCGGGGCACTTCATCCCAACAACCGTCGATAATGAAATAAGATCTCGTATAACCTGACTACCCAACCATTTATTGCACTTCGGCAGATACTTCTGAAACTCTTCATCAGTTCCTGGTATTTTAACGCTCCCAAAAAGGCCATCAATATCTTCAAAACCAAGATGCTCCGGCATATTGCCAAGTTGAGGTGGCGAATTCGTACAATTACAATTATTTCTTTGTTGTGGATGGAAGGATATTTGGATTTTTGCAACAACAATCCCTTCTGTACAGGCCTTTATCTTCCAAACAGATTCATTTTTTGAAAAAAAATAATAATCAATTTTATCTCCAACAAGGGTAGGACGCAGAAAGCGAACCAGCACTCCCTTGGGGAGAGATTTTTCATCCAAATTATTAGAGAGACCTTCTAAGCAAAAAAGAAGAACATGCACCCCGTGGACAACGGGAAACCCAGCCTGAGTGCGTCTAGCAAATAAAGGATCCATATGCATGGGATTCACATCACCTGACAGACTAGCAAAGCGTTCTTGTTCTGCTTGACCAAACACGATTGAAAAACAAGGAATATTTTCCACGCTACTCTTTATATTCTAGTTAGAACAACTAGTTAACTGTGGCTTGCGAGCAATAATGGCACAGGAAATAGCTGCTTTTAATTTTCTTGCGGTTGCCTCTTTATATCCTGCTGCCGGAGCAGACAACATTTTTTCTACTTCAAGGCCAACACGTTGAACAAGATCAATGACATGTTCAGGAGAGTGAAATAAGTAGATATGATCGATGGTTGGAGCATTCACTGGAACGTTAATAAACACCCGTCCACCGGGTACCAAAAGATCCCGAACAACCTTCATCGCTTCATGAGGGTTATCAATATGCTCGAGAACTTCACTAATCACAATATCATCAAAGGTCTCGTAGCTAGAAGACTTAAACAAATCCTGCCGCACAAGGGAAACATCTCTTGTTATTCCAATTCGCTTCAGACATGCCTCTGTTATTTTTATACTATCAGCACTTATATCCCAACCGGAAAACTCTCCTTCAACTACGCAGGCCAAGGCCAACATCAAGCCATGACCAGTACCAATCTCTAAATGGCGACGTCCAGGTTTTGCAGTATTTACAAATTGGCTTTCAAAATAATTGCCGACTCTAATATGATTGGACCAGAGTACTTGTGACACAAGCAAACCATCCATGTATAAAGTCATAATTTCAGGAACGTTGTAAACAGACTCCAGAACTTCACTAAATGATCTGTTCCGATACAATCCCGTACGACGAAAATGTAACTCCTCGGCTTCAATCATTTTACACATCCACTTATATCCTGAAACTAAGTTAGACATGTTATCACCTGTAATATCTCTAATCATAGACGCAATCCGATTAGAATAGTCCATTTCTTCTGCGGAGCATGCCTTTAAATTACGATCAATAGCAAACTTGTGGTCTGGCCATTCTTGGAGAACAGCATCAATAATTATTTCATGAGAGGATATAGCCATAGAGTGACAAGAAATTGCTTAATTAGGAAACCCAAAAAACAGGGCTGTACACCAATTTTTCCATTTGCTTTCGTATATATATCTTTTTTTATATAATTTCAAGCTGGTATCCCCATTTCAAAAGTTCTCCTGACAACACATCACAGCCCCTTTTTTTTCAGACGAGCTACCAGGTAATCGGGCTGATAAAACCAAGCACTTCCCTAAAAACCGCGTAACTGGGCAAGAGTACGAGGTTAAATCAAATATGGTGGCAATGCGGTGATTAATTTTAAAAAAACTGGCTGATATTCCATCGGTATATTTATTGCTGATTTCTGTTTTTTATATGCGCTTGCATCAGATCAATTTCGCTCAGCAATAACAAGGTATCCGAAGCATGATGCACTTTTCGGAGAGAGAAAGGTCAGTGGTAAGGCCAGAAGATTATTAAGCAAGCACAATGGATATGCCAAGGCCGAAAACAAGATCCCGCACAACGCATTGCTTTCACATAAATTTTTCCCGGTTTCCAACAAGGCTAAATTCATCAATTGCAACGCAACAAGAAAAGAGTTTCCATACTGGACTTCTTGTTTGACAGTAAAATGATGATCATTCAATATCACACGCAGGCCATGAATCGTAAAACGCCTGAAATCATAGGGTGCGTCGTGAACCGGGTAAATAAATGGAACTGAAATATATAGTTTTCCACCGGATTTCAGGACTCGGTGGATCTCCTGCAATGCCTTTTTGTAATCTAAAACATGCTCCAGAACTTCAAAGAAAAAAACAACATCTATCTCAGCTTCCTTGACAGGTAGTGCGCAAGCATCTCCAAATATTTCCGGCAATGCTGCATAACGTATATTTGTTGCAGGATAGTCCAACCGAAAAACCCTGTTGCTTCCACTTAAATATCTACTGTTGTTGCTATTGCCGCTGCCGATATCCAGAATTGTACATTTCTCCAAGGCAGGTAATTTTTTTTTGGCCCGAATATGAAAACGATCAGATAGCCACTGGGGATGAAAAATTGTCCCGCGTAACCAGTTATAAAGAGAGAAAAAAAGAGGCATGATGATGTAGTCGAATTTATCTTTTTTTGGGGTCGGTGGTTACATGTCATTCATGATAGTCATACCAAACCTCTCGGCATCGGCCATGGTCTTTACACTCTTTTCCATCTCACCGATGCCCTCCACACTCTTGACCAGAAACTCGCCGCCGTAGGCCATGTCCATAGCATCGAAAGCATACTTCATAGTAAGGCCGGCGCCTTCAAAAACCCTGCTGCCTTTAGTCGCACCAACCGAGACAAAATACCCTTTGCGCTGCGTATTAAGAGCCCACCGCCCTGCCTCCTTCAATAGCCGTTTTCGGCTCCAGAGAGCCTGACAGCGATCAACGAAGGCCTTGGTCTGCGCTGTAATTCCATAAAAGTAGATCGGCGAAGCAACCACAATCCTGTCAATCTCTATAATCCTGTCATAGAGATTGGTCATATCATCGATAATGACACACTCGCCAGTCAGGTCACAACCTCCGCAGGCAATGCAGGGATTGATATTGAGTTCGGCCAGCCTTGCTCTTTCCACCACTCCTCCGGACCTTTCCACGCCCCGGATTACGGCATCAAGCAGGATGCTCGAATTTCCTCCCAACCTTGGACTGCCATACAGAGCCAAAACCTGCATTAGGTTACCTCTTAAAAAAAATAGCGCTTTACCCTGAGACTTCCTGCAAATTCCGACCGTAAAACTTTGTTTCATCACGCAGACGCCCCTGGACGCTTTCATTTAAAAAACGAGGAGCACAACGCCAACTCCAGTTGCCTTGGACAGTTCCCGGTTGGTTCATCCGGCAATCGCCGCCGAAACCCAGGACATCCTGCAGGGGAATAATCGCAATCCTGGCGGTAGAGGCCAAAGCCATCCGAATGAAATCCCAATGGATCTGATTGCCGCCATGGCTATTCGAATAGCGCAGGGCTCTTTTTTTACTGAACTCAGAGACCTTACTGCTGAAATACCAGCCAACCGTAGTATCATTATCGTGGGTGCCGGTATAGACTATACAGTTCGTAGATGCAAAATTATGCGGCAGATAGAGATTCCACTCATCAGAATCAAAGGCGAATTGCAAGATCTTCATCCCGGGAAATCCGCAGGAATCACGCAATTCAATAACATCATCGGTGATAATCCCCAAATCTTCGGCCACAATTGGCAGATCCCCCATTTTCGCAAACAATATGTCGAAAAACTCCTTGCCCGGGCCAGTAACCCAACGACCTTTGACTGCAGTCTCTTCAAGGGCTGGGATCTCCCAATAGGAGGCAAAACCGCGGAAATGATCTATTCTGATCAAATCCATCATAGTCATTGCGTGCCTGAACCGCTCCATCCACCAGGCAACAAGCTCATCATTGATCTCACCTTGCGGAGTCTTCCAGCGATAGAGAGGATTTCCCCAACGCTGGCCGGTTTCGCTGAAATAATCAGGCGGAACTCCGGCCACCGTTATAAGTTCGAGGGTCTCAGGATCAATACTGAAACAACTCTGATGCGCCCAGACATCCGCGCTGTCAAACCCGACATAAATCGGCATATCGCCAAAGAGCGTTATGCCGTGTTCCGCAGCAAACTGGCGCATATTTTCCCACTGGTTAAAAAAACAGAACTGTTCAAACTGATAGAAACCGATCCGGTCAGCAAGCCGTTTTCGCGCCTCGGACAAAGCCTTTGGTTTACGTCCGGCAATCTTTTTGGGCCATCTGTTCCATGGTGCTAGGCTGTTCTCTTCCCTTAGACTCATAAACAGAGCATAATCATCCAACCATTTATTACTTTTACAAAACAGGGTAAATTCATCTCCAAAATTACGCCCAAGAAAGGTCTTATATGCTTGTTCGAGCAGGTTGGTTTTATACGAAACAACCTTATCGTACTCGACGTAATATTCGGAAAAATTTGGTTTATCGGTCAGATGTTCGCCATGTAACACCCCAAGCTCGGCAAGCATTTCCGGATTGATGAGTAAAGGATTACCAGCAAAGGCTGACAGGCTCATATATGGTGAATAAGCAAAGACGCCACTACTGGGACCGACCGGCAGAATCTGCCAATAACGCTGTCCGGTGGCAGCGAGAAACTTGATAAAATCAAGCGAACTTTTACCCAGATCACCGATTCCATAAGGACCCGGCAGGGAGGAAATATGCATAAGAATACCACTGCCTCGAGAATTGACCATTTGACCTCCTTCTATTAATCGCTACTAAATCGATGGTCTAAACAATTCTAGCCATAGATATATGAAAGTTACAGTTATATTTTATCTATCCAACCACAAAAACCGACCCTGATAAATGGGACTCTTTGCAGCACCCTCTTAAGGGGGGGAAGGAACTGATCACTCTCCCTGTTCCCTGATCTTCTCCAACTCCTCCCAGCGGGCGTAACTTACCGCTAACAACTGTTCGAGCTCCGGAAGACGCATCTGCGTATGCTCAACCACCTCTTTATCCTGTTGAAAAAATCCCGGCTCGGCCATGGCTTTATACAGATTATCCTGCTCAACTTCCATGGCTTCAATAGCCGGCGGCAGACTATCCAGTTCCTGTTTCTCTCTAAAGGTTAACTTGCGCGGCCGCACCGCTCCTGTTTTTTTCAACTCTCTCTTTTTGCCTTTCTGAGTTGAAATCTCACTTAGTTCTTGCGGGCGTTGGACAAGCCAATCATCATAACCGCCGGCATATTGCTGAATACGGCCGCTGCCTTCAAATACCAGGGTGGAGGTCACAACATTATTCAAAAATGCCCGATCATGACTGACCAGCAGCACGGTGCCGGCAAAATCGAACAACAACTCCTCAAGCAGATCAAGGGTCTCGGCATCAAGGTCGTTGGTCGGTTCGTCAAGGACCAGGACATTTGCCGGCTTACTAAACAATTTTGCCAGGAGCAGACGGTTGCGCTCCCCGCCCGAGAGCACATAAACCGGTGATCTGGCCCGATCAGGGGTAAACAGAAAATCCTCCAGATAACCAATGATATGTTTCTGCCGGCCATTGATAATCAGGGTGTCGGAACCCTCGCCGACATTGGCGATCACAGTCTCCTCCTCATTGAGTTGGGTGCGTAGCTGATCGGAATAGGCAATCTGCAGATTAGTGCCATTCTGCACACTCCCGACCGAAGGGGTCAAGCTGCCCAGCAGTAGCCGCAACAGGGTGGTTTTGCCAACGCCATTCGGACCGATTATGCCGACCTTGTCGCCGCGCAGGATGGTAGTCGAAAAATTATCGATTATGGTCTGGCCATCATAGAGAAAGGTGATGTTTTTGGCCTTAACTACAAGTTTTCCGGAAGTTTCAGCCTCCTGAATCTTCATAGTTGCACTGCCGACCGGCGCTTGCCTGCTCTTATACTCCTCCCGCATCTTGACCAGCGAGCGAACCCGACCCTCATTACGGGTCCGGCGAGCCTTGACTCCCTGGCGAATCCAGATCTCTTCCTGAGCCATTTTACGGTCAAATTTGGCCTGTTGGGTTGCTTCGTTGTTTAACATCTCATCTTTGCGCTGCAGATAGGTATCATAATTGCCCGGCCAGCTCGTCAGGATACCACGATCCAGATCAAGAATGCGGGTGGCAATATTACGGATCAACATACGATCATGGGTGACAAAAAGCAGAGTCAGGCCACTGGCAAGCAGAAAATCCTCCAGCCAGGTGATCGATTTAATATCGAGATGGTTGGTCGGTTCATCAAGCAGCAGTAGACCCGGCTCGTTGACCAGCACCTGCGCCAGCAACACCCGCCGGCGTAACCCACCGGACAGATTGGTGAATAAAGTCTCTCCATCAAGATCAAGGCGAGTAAGCACGGCCTGCACCCGTTGCATCGCCTGCCAGCCTCCGGCTGTTTCAAGTTCATGCTCGACCCGTTCGAGTTCACTGCACAGCGCTGGAGAGTGATCGTGTTCCAAAAGTTTGGCAAGCTGATGGTGTTTGGCCAAAAGACCGAACAATTCACCCAAACCGGCCGCCACCACATCAAACACGTTGCCATTTACATTTTCAGGCAACTCCTGACTGAGTCGAGCACAGCTCAACCCTTGCTGGCGGACAATCTTGCCGCTGTCCGGCATTATCTCTCCGGCAATCACCTTCATGAGGGTCGATTTACCCTCGCCGTTCCGGCCCACCAGGCAGACTCTTTCACCAGGCTCGATCTGCATGCTGATCCGGCTCAAAACAGCCGGTCCGCCGAAACTTACACTAATATCCCGCAGACTGATTATCGTCATGCACTGATCACCTTTATATATTGATAACAAATTGTATTTAAACAACAAAATCAGAATAAAATCGATAAAAAATATTTTATACCGGAACGCCGCACCAAGATACTCGCTCTTAACAAAAAAAGATACCTTCACCTGCACTTGCACCAGGGTATAAAGCCCCATAGCCACCGATATACACTCGTAAAGCTGGACAAATAGCTATTTTTTGATTATATTCCGGACGTAACGGGTCGCTGTTGACCCGTTCTTTTTTTGTCTACTCTACAAGCACATAACAACGGAAGGAAATACCTTGAGCAGTCAACTTGAAAAAGAGATCAAACGGCGCCGCACCTTCGGAATTATCAGCCATCCGGACGCCGGCAAAACCACACTTACCGAAAAGCTGCTGCTGTTCGGCGGCGCAATCCAGTTGGCCGGCGCGGTAAAATCGCGCAAAACCGCCAATCATGCAGTCAGTGACTGGATGGCAATTGAACGGGAACGCGGCATCTCAGTTACGACCTCGGTGATGAAATTTAACTATTTAGACTACGAGATCAACCTGCTTGACACCCCCGGACATCAGGATTTTTCCGAAGACACCTACCGGGTCCTGACCGCAGTAGACAGCGCCCTCATGGTCATTGACAGCGCCAAAGGTGTAGAGGCGCAGACCGAAAAACTTATGGAAGTATGCCGGATGCGCAACACTCCGGTTATTACCTTTATCAACAAAATGGATCGCGAAGGTGCTGAGCCTCTCGAACTCCTGGCCGATATCGAAAACAAGTTACAGATCGAGTGCACTCCGCTCTCCTGGCCAATCGGCATGGGCAAACGCTTCAAAGGGGTCTACAACCTCTACCGCCGCGAACTTCATCTCTTTACACCCAGCCGTGACACTCGTCCCCGGGACGGAGTGGTCATCAAGAGCATCGATGATCCTCTGCTTGATGAACTGCTCGGCAGCCAGGCGAACAAGCTCCGGGAAGATATCGCCCTGCTCGAAGGCGCGACCAGCCCATTTGACTATAATGAGTATCTGAAGGCCAGCCAGACCCCGGTATTTTTTGGCAGCGCGATCAACAATTTCGGCGTTAAGGAGCTGCTGGACGCCTATGTCGAGCTCGCACCTCCTCCCGGACCACGTGCCTGTGTCACCCGCCAGGTGCTGCCGGAAGAGGAGAGCTTTTCCGGTTTCACCTTTAAAATCCAGGCCAACATGAATCCGGCCCACCGGGACAGGATTGCATTTTTCCGAATCTGCTCCGGTAAATTTACCCGGGGCATGAAGGTAATCCACCACCGCCTCGGCAAGGAGATATCATTGGCCAATGCCACCATCTTCATGGCCAATGACCGAAAAAACGTCGAAGAAGCCTATCCGGGTGATATCATAGGCATCTTCAATCATGGCACAATCAAAATAGGCGACACTTTTACTGACAAAGAGGAGCTTAAATTCACCGGCATCCCGAACTTCGCTCCCGAACATTTCCGCCGCGTCCTGCTCAAAAATCCTCTGAAAGCGAAACAACTCTACAAAGGCTTGGCGCAGATGGCTGAAGAGGGGGCGGTCCAGCTCTTCCAGCCGATTTTCGGCAGCAATTATATCCTGGGGGCGGTTGGCGTCCTGCAGTTTGATGTGACCATGGCCCGCCTCAAGGCGGAATACGGGGTAGACGCAATCTACGAAGGAGTGGATTATGCCACGGCCCGGTGGGTAGAGTGCGATGACAAGAAAAAATTTGAGGCCTTCAAAAGCAAAAACCAAAACGATCTGGCCCTGGATGCTGAAGGGCATCTTGCCTTTCTGGCCAGCAGCGAATGGCGGTTGTCCCGCACCATGGAGCTCTTCCCGGATATTGTCTTTCATAAAACCCGGGAATACCGATAACTCGACGGACTACAAGATTGCACCAGGGAGAGTTTGCCTTGACCTGACTATGGCCATGGCGCCAATAAAATCAGCCCATGGTCAGTTTTCAGGAACGCCCCAGCACCTTTTTCATGGCTTCAATGCCGGTACGCTCGATGAATCGCGCTGTTCTTTCCCGTTTTTTGCCGTTTTTAACCCAGTACTCAAGACAGCTCCCGACAGAAACTACCGCCTCATTGCGGGAGAGATCCTCGGCCAGCACATCGCCAATCCGTGGCCTGCTGCCGGAATTACCGCCGAAGGAGAGCGTCCAGCCGCTTTTTTTGCCGACCAGGCCGATATCGCGGACATAACTTTCTCCACAACACATGGGGCAACCGGAAACTCCCATCTTGACCTTGGCAGGCAGCTCCATCTCCAGGAATTTCTCTTCAAGCTCCAGACCTAGTCCCAGGGAGTCCTGCACACCATAACGACAAACCGCAACTCCCGGGCAAGCCTGGACATAATGGACACAAAGTTCTATAGCCCGCCCGACATCTATTTTTAGATCTTGCCAAACCGAATCCACATCCTCCTGCTTTATTCCGACCAGGGCCAGACGTTGTCCCGAAGTGATTTTCATAATCGGAATCTTATACTTCCGGACCACCCTGCTAATGGCTTCAAGCACTTCCGGTGACACCATTCCTGCCGGCGTTCTCGGGACAATCGCATAGGTTAACTTGTCTCGTTGCAGGATCGCTCCGCGTATCTCCTCACTCATCGACATCCTCCTCAGGGCCTGACCCTAAAAATTATTATTTTTTCCTTAAAGGTTTCGGTATTGATGATAAAAAGAGACTTGGTCTTTTCTCCTTAACCGCTTACACTTAAAATTGTGCGCCCAAATATCCATCCAAGTCAACAGGTTCCTGAAAAAAAGATTTTAACCATGCCTATACCTGACTACCTTCAAGATCTGCCAATTGACTATCAAGAGCGGACAAAAAAACGGCTTCTTGAAATCACCAACCTGCTGAACCAACCCCAAAAGGGCATAATCCGTTTTGATGCTCTCTTCCGGTCTGTCAGTCATCTCCGGGCAAGTTACGTAGACACGAGCAGCGATGTGGTCAGGATCGGCACGGCAAACGAACTGGCTGCAGCGGATCAGGCAAAAGTCCGGCAGGTTCTGGAGGGCTTCATGCCCTGGCGCAAAGGGCCGTATGAAATTTTCGGGATCCCGATTGACGCGGAATGGCGGAGCGAACGGAAATGGCAGCGGGTCGAGCCGGTGCTGCCGGATCTAAGCGGCAAGGTCATTGCCGATATCGGTTGCAACAACGGCTACTACATGTTCCGGATGGCCCGCCACAAACCCCGGCTCGTTATAGGCTTTGAGCCTTATCTCCAGCACTACTTCACCTTCAAAACCTTGAACACCTTTGCCGGTCTTGAGCAGCTGCATGTCGAACTGCTGGGCGTCGAAGACATCGGCCTGTTTGCCGGCTTCTTCGACATCATCTTCCTCATGGGCATTATCTACCACCGGATCTCCCCGCTTGAAGTGCTGAGGGAGGTCAGGAAAGCCCTGCGACCGGGCGGCTTGCTGATCGTCGAATCTCAAGGCATCCCAGGAGACGAACCGGTAGCGCTCTTTCCCGCCAACCGTTACGCCAAGGTACCAGGCACCTATTTCGTGCCGACTGCCTCCTGCCTTGCCAACTGGCTGACCCGGTCCGGCTTCACTGATGTCAACTTGTTTTGCAGCCATCCGATGAGCAACCAGGAACAGCGCCGGACCGACTGGATGACCTTCGAGTCCTATGAAGACTTTCTGAATCCGGCCGACAAAAGCCGGACCGTCGAGGGCTATCCGGCGCCGATCCGCATCTACCTGCGGGCAAAAAATCCTGATTAAGGAGATGTGGTTCCACCTCAATAATTTTGTTGGCCGATTTTTTCTTTTTTTAATGATAACCCATGGGAACATAAAGTTATTTTTACAACCTCGAACCCTGAGATATGAATTAAACTAAGGCTTGTCATAGGCATCCACATAGGTATCGATAAGCCTACGAATCATACGTTGATACTGAGTATGGTGTTTTGTTGCCTCAGACTTGAAAAACTCGACGCTCTTTTTGCTGAGAGCTATAGTAACTTTCACTCCTTCTTCTCGAAAAGCAAGTTCTTCGGGTGGAGGAAGAAAATCCTGAATGACTTTGGCCTCAATTGGTTCATTTGTGTATTTGATTGTTGTGCTCATAAATCACCTTGCCCTTTCGCCAATAACCGGCGCCAAAAATGCGAATTATACTACCACGATAGGTGAACCGAACGGTGAGAATGCCGCCCTCAACCTCCCCGAAACAGAAATAACGCTTTTCACTTTCACTGTGAGCTAGGTCTTCGGCTATGACACGACAAGGGTCAACGAAGGCATATTGCGCAAGGGAAAACGGTATTCCATGTTTCTTTTGGTTTTCAGCGTCTTTCTTTTCGTCCCACTCAAACCGTATTTTCTTCATGCAATCAGTTTAGCACTATGTTTTATAAAGTTACATATAAAAATATGGCGATTAGTATGTGGATCGGCCAACGTTAGAACTTAGCGGCCAGCCAAAAGAGGCTGCAAAAACCGCCGAGCTCCTTCTGGTCCGCTAGAGTGATTTGTGTACGCCCGGCACGGGCGTGATCTTATGGGGTGAAAGTCCCCTGTATGTAAACCCGTTACTGTCGTGAGACAGGAACATAAATACTAGCCGAAA
>Ga0208863_1000688_pt1 | contig 27893 bp, 24 predicted proteins | sample RifOxyD3_FD_184040 | JGI IMG/M metagenome (GOLD analysis project Ga0208863, IMG submission 184040) | Soil microbial communities from Rifle, Colorado - Rifle Oxygen_injection D3 (SPAdes) | ecosystem: Environmental > Terrestrial > Deep subsurface > Rock core/Sediment | place: Rifle, Colorado...
GCTTGGTAACCAGAGACTCCCCCAAAGGGTTCGTTTGTTCAAGTTCCTTGAGGGGGATCCTCACCGGCCCATCACGCTATTTGATCACCTACACTGAAAAGACCATCGTGATGTGTGACCTTACTCACTGGAATTGACGGAAAGCGTTGTACTGAATGATGTCACAGATGTCATCAGTAAAATGCAGGCATTGAAAAGTTTGCGAGTTAGATTGTCGATGGACGATTTTGGTACCGGTTATTCCTCGTTATCCTATTTAAAACAACTTCCACTCGACCAAATCAAAATTGACCAAAGTTTTGTCCGTGATATGACCTCTGATCAAAATGATGGGGTGATGGTGCAAACGATTATTATGGCAAAAAACTTCGGACTGAATGTCATTGCCGAAGGTGTGGAAACAGATGCGCAGAAATTACTGCTGGAACAATTAGGCTGCCTGAATTATTAAGGTTACTTATTTAGCAAACCGTTGCCGATAGAACAGTTTGAATTGCTGCTGAGTGCAGGATAGTTCAACGGCCTTAACTGAACTTTTCAGGCGCCGTGACATAAAGAGACACTTTATTCATTACAGCTATTAAAAAATATAAAAGTAAAATTTTGGCTATATAAAACGCAAAAGAGGGACAAATTTCAACGATTACCAGTAGTAGCGGTGCTGTAAGCCAATAAATATAGGCCTTGCAGACTGATCGTGTTTAAATTCGTTTTTCGAACTCCTGGGGCGGATGGGAATGCGGCGGGGTGGGAAATTAAAGCAAATCGATTTAAAGCCGCTTTTAAGCTGTTTGTGAGAAAAAATGATGAAAGCAGGAGGAGCATGCGATTGATTGGACGCTGCTCCACCGCAATCGATATAATCCGGCCGGAGTAAGTCGCACCGATGAAGATCGAAACGCCGACCATCAGCTTGCGCGATAGACGCCCCCCTTAGTCACCCTAAATTCACGAAGGAACAAACTTGTCCACAAAAAATAACCCCTCTCCTCTGTCCGATGAGGAAATGGATGAACTCGCGGAATTTCTGCTGTCGGACGCGACGTCCGATGAAACGATGATGCCGGATCGGCTTGATGGATTTCTGACCGCGCTGGTTACCTCGCCTGCCATGCCGTCTGCCAGTGTCTGGTTGCCTATGGTATGGGGGCCGGCGGAAAAGGATGAACCTGCATTTACCAGTTATGCGCAGCTTGAACGCATCACAGGACTGATCATGCGCCACATGAGCAGCCTGATCGTGAGCCTTCAGGAGAATCCGGACGCTTGCGAGCCAATATTTGATAGTGCTGTTTATCCTGACAGTACGCGTGAATATGTCGATGGCGAGATGTGGGCTTATGGCTATATGGCAGGGATCAATCTTCAGCGTCAGGATTGGCAACCTGTTTTCGATGATACGGAAAAAGCTGCAATACTGCGCCCGATCTATTTGCTGGGAACAGAGGATTTGACCGAGGAAGAAGAAGCGCTGATCGAAACGCCTGAGCAGCGCGAAGAGCTGGCAAAATTAGTGCCAGGCAGCGTTGCAGAACTATACCGCTTATGGACACCGGTTCGCCGCGTTGTGACAGATCCGGCCCTGCGCAGTTCATTACCAAAAATTGGCCGCAACGAAAAATGTCCATGCGGCAGCGGTCGCAAGTATAAGAAATGCTGTGGAGTTACCACAGAGTCAGAAGACTAAGTTGATTTAGTATCAGCGAATGGGCATGAATACCCCTGCCCTATTCCGTTTCATCTGTCTGCTGCTGCATCGCCCACATCATGGCATATGCGCCGTTTTGTGCAAGCAGTTCGTTGTGACGCCCTCGTTCGACGATGCAACCGGCTTCGATCACCAAAATTTCATCGGCCTCAACCACCGTCGACAAGCGGTGAGCGATGATCAGGCTGGTGCGGCTGCGCGCAATTTCCAACAGTTCGGATTGAATAGCCTTCTCGGTCTTGGTGTCCAGCGCCGAAGTTGCCTCATCCAGTATCAGGATTGCCGGATTTTTCAACAGCGTGCGTGCGATGGCAACGCGTTGCTTTTCACCGCCTGAGAGTTTAAGACCTCGCTCACCGACCACCGTATCCCATCCCTGTGGCAGTGAATCGATGAAGTTCAGGATGTGCGCGCCACGCGCTGCGCTGATCACTTCCTCGCGGGTGGCATCGGGACGACCATAGGCGATGTTGTAATAAATACTGTCGTTAAATAACACGGTATCTTGCGGTACAACGCCGATGGCAGAGCGCAGACTCTCCTGACTGACGTGGCGTATATCCTGTCCATCAATTTTAATAATACCTTGATTTACATCATAAAATCTAAAAAGCAAGCGAGCAAGAGTGGACTTCCCAGCACCGCTGGAACCTACGGCAGCCAGCGTTTTTCCGGCAGGAATCGTGAAGCTCACGTCGTGCAGAATGGGACGGTCGGCATTGTAGGAAAAACTAACGCCCTCGAATTTAACTTCGCCACCCTTCAAGATGAGTTTTCCGGCATCGGGTGTATCTTCGACTTCTCTGGGGCGCATCAACAAGGTGAACATACGCTCCACGTCGGTGACGGATTGCTTGATCTGACGGTACATTACACCCAGAAAACTCAAAGGCTGGAACATCTGCAACAGATAGGCATTGACCATCACTAGATCGCCCAGCGTCAGTGTGCCCGCCACTACGCCGTTGGCGGCACGTATCAACATCAGCGTGACACCGATGGCGATGGTGCCGGCCTGTGCGGCGTTGAGCAGACCTAAGGAGCGCTGCGATTGCAATGCGACCTCTTCCCATTCAGCCAGACTGTTGTCGTAGCGTGCAGCCTCATATCGCTCATTGCCGAAATATTTGACCGTTTCATAGTTCAACAGGCTGTCGATGGCGCGCCCGTAAGCTTCGGAGTCCAGCGTGTTGGCGCGGCGCACAAACTGGGTGCGCCAGTCGGTGATGGTAACGGTGAAGCCGATATAGGCCGCCAGCGTCGCCAGCGTGATCAGTCCGAATACCCAGTCCAGCGTGACGAACAGGATGACTGCCACCATCAATATTTCGAGTACGGTGGGTGTGATGCGAAATAGCAGAAACCCGACCAGACTGGAGATGGCTTTAGAGCCTCGTTCGATGTCGCGGGTGATGCCGCCAGTTTGTCGTTCCAGATGAAAGCGCAGCGATAAGGCGTGCAGGTGCTCGAACACCACCAGACTGACGCGGCGCATGGCGCGCTGGGTGACCTTGGCGAATACGACGTCGCGCAGATCGGCAAAGGTGGTGCTTGCAAAGCGCAACAGACCGTAGCCGATGATGAGGGTCAACGGTAAAACCAGCGCAGCTTGAGTCTTGCCCAGCGAATCGATGATTTCCTTCAATACCAGCGGAACGGATACCGAGGCAAATTTTGCACCCAGCAACAGTGCGAGCGACAACAAGACTCGTCCGCGAAATTCCCAAAGATAGGGAAATAGTCGACCGATGGAGCGAAGATCAGTCTGCATGGCGGGTTCAGAGTCGGGCTTTTGGGCGTGAATAGAGTGTGGTGACATGTGGGAGGGTGGCGTGTGAATTTACGGGTGATATTACTCTAAGTCATCCATGCGAAAGTCCGGTTTGAGCGTCAAAAGGACGCTATCAAAAGACTGGTTCACATAACAATAAAATATACAATAAAATCAAACAGTTATATTTTTATAAAATTGATGAATTCAACGGTTTTAGATGAAAATTTCCGCTTTCATGAATGTAACCGCGCTGCCTGACAAGATCACTCTGTCGCCTTTTAGCTCACAAGCGATATGGCCACCACGTTTTGAAACCTGCCGCGCGCTCAATATCTGCTTACCGAGTCTGTTGGCCCAGTACGGTGTCAGTGTGCAATGCGCCGATCCTGTGACAGGATCTTCCGCAATACCGAATTTAGGTGCAAAAAATCGGCTGACAAAATCGACGGCTACGCCAGGCGCGGTGATGATCACACCGCGTAAATTGAGCTGCGCTAGCAGCAACTGATCCGGGACGATGGAGCGTACGATATCTTCGCTATCGAAAACAGCCATGTAATCGTCACCCGCCCACACCTCGATCGGACGCAAACCTAAAGCCTGGACCAGCAGATCTGTCGTCTCGCAGGGCGTTGCCGGAGATGCAGGGAAATCCATACACAATAAATTTCCACAACGCTCGACAAACAGGTCACCGCTGCGCGTTTCAAAAACAATACGATGTCCGGATTCGCCTAAAATATCGAAGATGACGTGAGCCGTCGCCAGCGTCGCATGGCCGCACAGATCGACCTCACAGACTGGCGTGAACCAGCGCAATGTATATCCCTTTTCCGAAGGGACAAAAAAAGCGGTCTCGGACAAGTTGTTTTCCTGGGCGATACGTTGCAGCAGCGCGTCGTCCAGCCATTGAGTTAGCGGGCAGACTGCTGCAGGATTTCCTTCAAAGACACGGGATGCAAAGGCATCTAGCTGATACATTTTCATGGTTACACTCACGTTAATAGCTAGACTTTTTCACCAGTGCTGACATTTCACACTGCCCTTGGCGACTTAAACCCTCGGCGACCGACAATCTGTCGGAATCTGAACGATTCTGGCTGATCTTCCATTTACCCTTGAGTTCGCTGATGACAATTTCTATGCCGACGATGGCTTCAAGTAATTTTTCTGTAAATTCGTGCGGCGCATCTGACACAGCCCAGGGGTGTTCGAATCCTGCTTCATTGTCCGATGTCAGCAATTCTAGTTGCGAACGTATCCAGAGCGGATCGTGGATCGCGCGCAACCGCCCCTTTGCCTGTACGCTTACGTAATTCCAGGTCGGGACGACTTTGCCGGTTTCGGACTTAGAGGCATACCAGGAGGGCGTGATATAGCTTTCTGCGCCGTGAAATATCAGCAGCGCGTCGCTATTTTCCGGGTGCTCGTGCCACAGCGGATTCGATCTTGCAATGTGTCCGCGTAGCGTGCCATAAGCGCCTGAGTCAGTCGAAAGGCGTAATGGAATGTGATTCGCTTCTAGTCCACCGGGATTAAGCGTAACCAGCGTGGCTAATGGCTTTGCACGTATCATTTCGTGCATGACTTCCAAATTTTGTTCATTAAACTGTGCGGGGATGTACATAATCTGATTTTCTGTTTCTTCAAGGTTGCGGCTTATGTTTCATCAGAGTCAGGCAGGTTTTTATAAACCTGTTCTATCGTCGTATGTTGCGTCAAGGCGTGGATCACCGGTAACAGCGGTTCCGCCCATATCTGTGCAAAATCTCGTTCCATCTCATTCAAAATTGCAAAAGCCAGTTGCTCTGTCGGTGGTGTAAATTCGGCCGTGACGCCGTGCTTGTTGCCGCGAGCATCGACACGATACCAGCCATACGGCTTGAGATAAACCGCATTCAGTCCGTGCAAGCAAAAAGGCGGGCCTTTCGCTTCAACAGTCAGTCGCTGATAAGACAGTCCGGCAGGAATATGGTTAGCCCGCAGCAGCGCGGCCAGCAAATGGCTTTTCGCGTAGCAATACCCTGTACGGTGTATCAGCACATCGGATGCGCGACAGGTAACCGGGTTCATCTTGAAATCCCAGCTGTGCCGTATCTCATCGCGCACAAATTCGAAACAGTGCTTCGCAATTGCGACATCGCCGGAAGTACCCGATGCCAGTTGCGCGGCTTTCCTGGCCACAAGAGGATGAGTAAAATCGATGTACTTGCTTTCCGCAAGATAGGCGGCAATCGGTAAATGTGTTTGCATTTTCATTGCAGTCCCTTCAATACCTGCCGCAACAGATCAAGACCTTCATTCACTTCTGCCGGGGTGATATTGAGTGCGGGCATAAAGCGCAGACAATGGGGCCTTGGTGCATTGAGCAGCAGTCCGACTTCACGTGCTCTGGCGACGATTTCAGGTCCGATGTCGTTGCCCAATTCCAGTGCGAGCAGCACACCAGTTCCCTTCACCTCGCCCAGACCAAACTCGTTCGACAAATCAAGCAGGCCACTTTTCATCTGCTCGCCAATTTGCCGTACGCCGGATAAAAATCCATCGTTCAACAAGGTCTTGATCACGGCGACTCCAACGGCTGTCATCAACGGCGTGCCGCAGAAGGTACCGCCCTGATCACCGTAGTCAAAACAGGAACAGGATTTTTTAGCCAGTAGCGCCGAAATTGGAACTCCTCCTCCCAGCCCTTTGCCCAGCGTCATGATGTCGGGCTCGATGCCGTATTGTTCATAGGCAAACAGCGTGCCTGTCCGGCCGCAACCGGTTTGTACTTCGTCGGCAATTAGCAGTAACCGGTGTTCATCGCAAAGCGCCCGCAATGCCCTTAAAAACTCGCGGCCAGCCGGTATCACCCCCGCTTCGCCTTGTATCGGCTCGACCATAATCGCCACGGTGTTTGAATTGATCAGCGCTTTGACCGAATCCACATCATTCAGGATCGCTTTAGTAAAACCTGCGACCTGAGGGGCGAAAATCGTATCCCAGCCAGCTTTACCGCTGGCCGACATGGTAGCCAGTGTCCGCCCGTGAAATCCGTCTGCAAAGGTGATGATCTCAAATGCGCCAGACTTGTATTTCTGTCCCCATTTTCTGGCCAATTTGATCGCGCCTTCGTTGGCTTCGGCACCTGAACTGCCGAAAAATACATGGTCGAAACAGCTGTTCGCGGTCAGAAGCGTGGCCAGTTCAATGGCAGGTGTATTGTAAAAGGCGGGCCCGGGATTGATCAGTTTGCCTGCCTGTGCGCCCAGCGCCTGAACCACTACGTCAGGCGAGTGCCCCAAACAATTCACCGCCCAGCCCTGCACCCAGTCGAGGTAACGGCGATTATGCTGATCAAACAGGCAGGAACCTGCTCCGCGTACGAAAACGATATCGGGTCTTGGAGTGACAGGCATCAGGTGTTTCATAGTTCATCTTTCACAAAGTAAAAAAACAAAAAGGCCACGGGGATTAGCCGTGGCCTTGTCGGAAGAAGCTTCTTCGTCAGTTAGGTTGTTATACCTGTCAACTGACTGCAATCACGAACGCGGCACGGCATGCCCAAATAGCGTCGGGCATGGTCAATTCGTCGTAAATTTCTGCAAGAAGTGTTCATGACCAAGATACTTACATTCATGATTGAATTTGTCAACACTGAATCAGCGATGACTTAACGCATCTGAATATCGGGATATTGCAAATACATAAAGTATTTAGGATGCCAGTATCGTGTAGCTTTGGTAAACTGCCGACACTGGAATAAATGTGGAGATAAAACGTGAGTGATCTTGAAACAAGTGGCATGGTCGCGCCTTCGTTAGCCAGCCGGCCCGATCTGGATTGGAGTCAGGTACGAGAAACCATTCTGATGTTGAATCTGTCCATGACGCAAATCGAACTGGCGCTGACAGATTCATCGAGTTCAGTCGGCGAATTGACTGATTCATTCACGTCGATCTCCGATGCACTAGGCGCGATGAAGGAAGTCGCCCATCAATTGCCGGATACCCCTGATGTGGCACCCGCCAAGGCGGAAATTCAAAGTTTGGGCAATGAAGTTAGCGCCAAGATAGGCCAGGCGATCGTTGCATTCCAGTTTTACGATCGCATGTCGCAGCGCTTGTCTCATGTTTGCCGAAATCTCGACGATCTGGGCGTGCTGGTCAACGATCCTGTGCGTCTCTACAATCCTTATGCGTGGGTTGCCTTGCAGCAAAAGATTCGTGCGAAACATGTGACGGAAGATGACAAGCACATGTTCGACACTTTGATGGAAACTCGGGATGTGAAAAAGGCGCTGGCGGAATTCATGCAGCGCAAGCGTGAACACCAACCGGAAGGCGATATCGAACTGTTCTGATCAGCTATCAGCGATTAAATTCGGTGCGATAAAAAGGCGGATGAACCTAGGTTCACCCGCATTTTTGCTGATGCAAATAACTATTTGAATATTAAGATTTTTCTTTTGCGGCCTTTTTGGCTGCCGGTTTTTTAACCGCTGTCTTGGCTTCCGTTTTAGGTTTTGCTGTAGCTTTAGGTGCTGCCTTAGGCTTGGCTGCGGCTTTGGCTTTAGGCTCAGCTTTCGGTTTCGCGGCCGGCGCCTTGGCTGCAGCAGCCCTTCTCACCGGCTTCTTACCCGTATCGCCCTTAGCCGCTTTGGCGGCGATCAGTTCCAGCGCTTGTTCCAGCGTGATTTCGTCCGGTGATACATCCTTAGGCAAGGTGGCATTGATCTTGCCGTGCCGAGCATAAGGACCGTAGCGACCGCTGCAGATCTCAACCGTGGTCTTGTCGACCGGATGATCACCCAGCGTGCGCAGCACGGTGTTGCCATCCTTAGCCTGTGCCAGCAACTCGACCGCGCGCGCCAACTCAATATCAAAGATACTGTCGGTGCGCGGAATCGATTTGAATTTGCCGTCGTGACCGATGTAAGGGCCGAAACGACCGATGTTGACGATGACCTTCTTGTTGGTTTCCGGATGCAGCCCCAGATCGCGCGGCAGCGATAACAGCTTTAATGCCCCGGCCAGATCGGCTGTATCAACCGGCATTTCCTTGGGCCATGAGACGCGCTTAGGCTTCGTCTTCTCGCCCTCAATCTGTTCGCCCAGTTGCACGTAATGACCGTAAGGACCGCGCAACAATAGGACCGCCTGTGCCGTCTCGGGATGAACGCCCAATTCGACGCGGGCTGAGGCATCATCCTGAGATTCGCCGCTGACGCTGCGCTTGTATTTGCATTCCGGATAATTGGTACAACTGATGAAACTGCCGTAACGGCTGAGTTTTTTCGCCAGCGGCTTGCCGCATTCCGGACACGCCTCATCGATCAACTCCTGAGGGCGTTCGATGTTGGTCTTTTCCTTGATCAGTCCGGAAAAACCCTTCCAGAATTCATCCAGCACACCTATCCAATCGCGTTTGCCATCGGACACATCATCCAGTTCGTCTTCGAGCGACGCGGTAAAGTTGTAATCGACGTAGCGTGTGAAGTGTTCGGTCAGGAAACGCGTGACCACCCGGCCCACATCGGTCGGCATGAAGCGCTTCTTGTCCAGAACCGCATATTCACGAGTTTGCAGCGTCGAGATGATGGTGGCATAGGTCGACGGCCGGCCGATGCCATACTCTTCCAGCGATTTGACCAGACTCGCTTCGGTGAAGCGCGGTGGCGGTTGGGTGTAATGCTGCTCGCCGTACAACTTATCGATCGGTAGAATATCGCCTTCAACCAAGGGTGGCAGTTTGCTGCCCTGCTCTTCTTCAGCGTCATCCACATCTTCCATGTAGACGCTGATAAATCCAGGAAAAACAAGCACTTGCCCATTGGCGCGGAACAGCGTGTCATCCCCGCCTAAACGGATGTCGGCGCTGACCGTATCGAAACGCGCCGGAGCCATCTGGCAGGCTAAGGTGCGCTTCCAGATCATTTCATACAAGCGCGCTTGATCGACCGTCAGGCGGTCGCGCAGACTGTCCGGCGTGCGGATGATGGAGGTCGGACGTATCGCTTCGTGCGATTCCTGAGCATTCTTGGTCTTGCTCTTGTAAGTCGGCGGGCTGCTGGGCAAATAGTCAGACGAGAAATGTTCCTGGACGTAGTCGCGGATTTCAGCGACGGCCTCTTTGGCCAGCGACACCGAGTCGGTACGCATATAGGAGATCAGACCGACGGTTTGTCCGCCGATATCCACCCCTTCATACAGCGTTTGTGCAGTGCGCATGGTGCGTTCGGCCGACATGCCGAGTTTACGCACGGCTTCCTGTTGCAGGGTTGAGGTGGTGAAAGGTGCGGCGGCATAGCGCTGCTTGGCTTTTTTCTCGACACGCACCACTTTGGGTGGCAATTTGGCATCGTGCAGACGAGCGTGGATGGCATCGTATTCGGCCTGGCTGCCGATGGTCAGTTGTTCGAGCTTCTTGCCCTGATACTGAAACAATCGAGCCGTGAACGGTTGGTGATCTTTATGGCTGTCCAGATGCACAGTCCAGTATTCCTGAGTGCGGAAGGCTTCGATTTCCAGTTCGCGCTCGACGATCAGACGCAAGGCCGGGCTTTGCACGCGACCGGCAGATAAACCGGGACGAATTTTGCGCCATAACAACGGCGACAGATTAAAGCCGACCAGATAGTCCAGCGCGCGGCGCGCCTGCTGCGCATTGACCAGCGGCATGGCGATTTCACGCGGATTGGCGACCGCTGCCTGAACCGCAGACTGCGTGATCTCGTAAAACACCACGCGCTGCATATTTTTGTTTTTTAATGATCTTTTTGCTTTAAGCAGCTCGGCAATATGCCAGGCGATTGCTTCCCCTTCGCGGTCCGGATCGGGTGCGAGCAGGATGTTGTCAGCGCCCGCTGCGGCTTTCGCAATCGCATCCATGTGTTTGCTGTTGCGCGCGATGGTTTCGTAGTTCATGGCAAAACCGTTTTCGGTATCTACCGCGCCACTCTTGGGAACCAGATCGCGCACATGGCCATAGGAGGCCAGTACCTCGTAATCATTCCCCAGATACTTCTTGAGTGTTTTGGCCTTGGCCGGGGATTCGACGATCAGAAGATTAATTGCCATGCGTTTAATGTAATTGAGATGAATAGAGAGGACTGAGCAGCTCTTCGATCAGCAGCGGATTGATGTCCTGACGACGGTTCCACAGCACGATCAGCATGATCAGTTTAAGTTTTTCCAGACCTAGGTCTTTTTGCTTGAGGGCGACTGCGCGATCGATAATGATTTCGCGCTCGACCGCCGATATCATCGCCTGTTGTTCGGCGAATAACAGGAATTGACGCCCCTCAAAGCCGATGCGTTCGAATTCCAGTTCGGCAAAAAATCGTGTGCCGGCATGTTCCAGCGTGGCCGGGTAATTGTCCGGCGTCTGCAGTTGTAAGGCGGATAACCAGCTTAAGGTATCGTCTATGTCGTCCGCTTCGAAACCCGCTGCATATAGTTTGCGCGATAGTTTGTCCGGTGCAGGGTAACTGCCCGCATCGATATAGCTTTCAAATAGATAAATTAAAATTTCAAACATGATTTGTGTCGTTTAATGAATGCGTTGGAACAGACCACCGGGTAGCGTTGCAAGGTGCCCTTCCAGTTCGTACTTCAACAGCATGGCGGATAGCTGGCTAACCGTCAAGCCACTGCGTGCACAAATGACCTCCATGCTCACCGGATCGTTGCCGATAAAGTCCAGTAAATTAGCCTCTTCGTGAACTGCTGGGGAAGGCGGTGGTGCGGGTATTGCTGTACGTATTTTGCATGGGAGTTCATCCAGAATATCCTGCGCGGACTCAACCAGTTTTGCGCCTTGCTTGATGAGTTTATGGCAGCCACGGCTCTGCGGTGTGTGGATGGAACCTGGAATGGCGAACACGTCCCTACCCTGCTCCATGGCCAGTCGTGCGGTGATCAGCGAACCGCTTTGCAGCGAGGCTTCGACGACCAGACAACCGATGCTCATGCCGCTGATGATGCGGTTGCGGCGCGGGAAGTTGCCCGCGACGGGCGGCGTGCCTAAGGGAAATTCGGAAATCAGCGTGCCTTGTTTCGCCAGCAGATGAGCCAGATCGCGATTGGCGGACGGATACACTTTATCCAGACCGGTCCCCACCACGGCGATGCTGGCGGATGAACCATCCAGTGCGCCGTGATGGGCGGCCGCATCTATGCCATGCGCCATGCCGCTGATGATGCAAAGCCCTGCATCGCTCAGCGTTTTGGCAAATTGTTCGGCGTTGCCGATGCCTTGCGGCGTGGCGTGTCGGCTGCCGACGATGGCCAGCGCCGTCCTATTGAGCAGATCGAGGCGGCCTTTAACGTAGAGCAGCAGGGGGGGATCGGTAATGTTGAGCAAAGACTGAGGATAGTCGGCGTCGCCCAGTGTGATAATGTGATTGTTGTCGTCTGCCAGCCAGTCGAGTGCAGGTTCGAGCAATTCTACAGCTACGCCTTTGCCGACTAACGAGGCTGTTTCCGGTTTGACGACGGTGCAGAGGGCTTTATTTGAGGCGGACAGTACGGCTTCCGGGGATTTAAACTCCCTGAGCAGGTGCCGCGCTCCCTCGCCGCCTAATCCGCGAATCAGGCTGAGGGTAAGCCAGGCTTTGAGTGAGTCATCGACGAACATGTTTACCCGAAACGCGCATCGAGAGTGCTCAAGGTGTAATGGCGTGGTCCAGAAGTTGCACTGGCAAGCTCGATTGCATGACCAGCGCGTAAGAGACTTTATCGAATACGCGGAAGATGAACGCCAAACCATAGCGTTCGTCCGGCAGTGTGAGTTTCTTTCCATCGCTCTGCATCACCCGGCCTTTGCTGGTTAAAGCCAGCACATGACCTGTTTGCAAACCATCTCTTTTACCTTTATTTAGTGTGATGACGGTATTCTGGCCTGCCTGAGATACGCCGCCATAAATTGAAATGACACGGGTGCTGAGATCGAAATCCGGTGCGCGGGGTAGATAGTTCTGTGCAACCACAGCTTCTGGAACTAACAGTCGATCGCCGGGATTGATTTCCTGTTTGGCATCGGTGATGACGACGGTGCTGACATCGGCGAAGGCTTTTACCTGCACGCTACCGAGAAAAATGGCTTCATAACCCAATAGTTCGTGGCTGTCCGGATCGATAAATGTTTTGCCGGGGCGATAGACTTGCCACTTTTTCCCTTGCTCTTCCGACAGTCCTTTCACATAGGCCGTGTCGCCGGTCCCTATGATGACTCGCTCCTCGGCTACGCCAACCAGAGTTGGCGCATGCGCCAGTGCTTCTTCAGCCACGACCAGCGGCTGACTTAGGAAAGGGGCGATGGTTTTCGAGGGGATGCTGGGAATGGCATTTTCAGTGCTGTCCTGACTGCGTATCGATGGCGTAAGCTTGACCATATCAGTGTTGCTAGTCCCAGAGCCGCCCATGCGCAAACTGCCGTTTATGCGATCAAGAACGATGGTCGCGCCGGGATAAATCCAGTGTGGATCTTTGATGGCGTCTTTATTCATTCCCCAGATGTAAGGCCACCTCCAGGGGTCTTTGAAGAACTTGCCGGAGATGTCCCATAACGTGTCACCTTTGACCACGATATACTGATCTGGCGCATCGTTGCGGATCTGTAATGTGTTGGCCGGCTGCCCGGCAAAACCCATGACGGGGAATAAAAAGCAAATCAGCGATATAATCTTACGCATGGGAAGGCCCGGAAGAGTCACACAAAGGTTCACGGCATACCGTGACGCTTCAAATTCTGCATCCAGACAATCAAATTAGCAAGCATTATGGCGATCTTACAAATTTTGCAATACCCCGATACACGTTTGCACACCATCGCAAAAAAGGTTGTGCAGGTGAATGATGTAACCCGCAAACTGGTGAAGAGCATGGCGGAAACCATGTATGCTGCACCTGGTGTGGGCTTGGCGGCGACTCAAGTGGACGTTCACGAGCAGGTCATCGTGGTGGATGTCTCCGAAGAGCACAATCAACTGCAGGTGTTCATCAATCCGGAAATTCTGAGCATCAGTGGTGAGCAGGACGGCGAGGAAGGCTGTCTTTCTGTGCCGGGGATTTATGAGACGGTGCGACGTGCAGACAAGGTGACGGTGCAGGCGCTCAATCTGAATGGCGAATCTTTCACGCTGGAAGCGGAAGGGTTTTTGGCCGTCTGCATTCAGCATGAAATAGATCATTTGCGCGGCAAGGTTTTTGTCGAATACTTATCGCAACTCAAACAAACTAGGTTGCGCGCAAAGCTGAAGAAGCGTCGTCGCGAAGCGATGTGAAACAATTTCATACAGGTTAATTTTTAGTGAAAATAATTTTTGCCGGTACGCCGGAGTTTGCCGCCAGCGCGCTGGCTGCCCTGCTCGAACAACATGAAGTCATCGCAGTGCTGACGCAGCCGGACCGTCCGGCCGGGCGCGGCATGCAACTCACTGCCAGTCCTGTTAAGCAACTGGCGCTGCAACATGGCTTAACTGTATTGCAACCGGCCAGTTTAAAGGGTGAAGAGGCTCAGCAACAGATCGCAGCGCTTAATGCCGATGTGATGGTGGTCGCCGCCTACGGGCTGATCCTGCCCAAGGCGGTGCTGGAGATGCCGCGTTACGGTTGTCTGAACATCCATGCGTCGCTGCTGCCGCGCTGGCGGGGGGCCGCGCCTATACAGCGTGCGATTCTGGCGGGGGATAGCGAGACGGGCATTACCATCATGCAGATGGATGTCGGACTGGATACGGGCGACATGCTGTTGCGTGAGGTCTGTACTATAGAGACGACTGACAATGCGCAAACCCTGCACGACAAACTAGCTGGCATGGGTGCAAGCAGTATTGTTAATGCGCTGAATTTGCTGGAAAAAAATAGTCTAATTCCGCTTCGTCAGGATGACGCGTTTGCCTGTTATGCCGCTAAGCTGCTCAAGGGCGAGGCGCAGATAGATTGGAGCCAGGATGCTTCGCAAATTGCGCTTGCTGTGCGTGCTTATAATCCTTTTCCTGTGTGTCAGGCGAAGCTAAACGATATCGTTGTCAAGATTTGGCAGGCTGAGGTGATCAGTGCTGACCGGTCAGGCGCCCCCGGCGAAGTGTTGACGGCTGATAAGTCGGGTATCACGGTCGCTTGCGGTAAAGACGCCTTGCGTTTGCTAGTATTGCAACGTCCGGGAGGACGCGCACAACCCGCCGTGCAATTTTTGCAGGCGATGCCGGTACATCTCGGCGATCACTTTTCGGTAATTTAAATGCATAACATTCAATTGGCAGCAACTCAGATCGTTCAACAGGTGATGGAGGACGGTCGCAACCTCAACCAGGTTCTGGATGAGTCGCTGCGCAGAAAGTCGGTATGGACACCCTCTCAGCGTGCCGCCTTGCAGGATTTGAGCTATGGCACGCTGCGTTTCTACGGACAGTTGAATGCTGTGCTCGATTTGTTGCTGCACAAACATATGACCGATCACCGGATCACATATTTGTTGCTGGTTTCCCTGTATCAATTGCAATACAGCAAAGCGGCGCCGCACGCGGTGGTTGATCACGCCGTGCGCTCGGCGGATATCCTGAATCCGAAAATCAGGGGCTTGGTCAATGCCATTTTGCGCAATTTCTTGCGCAATCAGAATGAGTTGTTGGTGCAGGCTGCATTGAAGCCGGAAGGACGCTATAGTCATCCTGTTTGGTGGATAGATGAGCTAAGAGCGCAATACGGTGAGCGTGCCGAGTCCGTGCTGGAAGCGGGCAACGGCCATCCGCCAATGACGCTACGTGTCAACTCACGGCGCGGTACGACGGCTGACTATCTTGCCGCCTTAAGCGAACGCGATATTCCGGCAAGACTGATAGAGCCGGACGCAATTCAACTGGATAAGGCGGTATCGGTAGATAAATTGCCGGGGTTCTTTGATGGCTTGATTTCGGTGCAGGATGCAGGCGCGCAGTATGCCGCAAGACTGCTGGATGTAGCGCCTGGCATGCGCGTGCTGGATGCCTGTGCGGCCCCGGGCGGCAAGACGGCGCACATTCTGGAGTTGGCGGATGTCGAGATGGTGGCGCTCGACAAAGATGAGAAGCGTATGCAGCGCGTGGCAGAAAATTTACAGCGTCTGGATTTATCTGCAACGTTGCTGACGGGTGATGCGGCCGATACCGCAGCCTGGTGGGACGGCAAACCGTTCGAGCGTATTTTAGCCGACGTGCCCTGCTCGGCCACCGGTGTGGTGCGCCGCCATCCGGATATTAAATGGCTGCGCCGCAAAAAGGATATCGCATCATTTGCTGCACAACAGTTAGATATTCTGCATGCTTTGTGGCCGTTGCTGGCAATGGATGGATTGCTGCTCTATGCAACATGTTCAATATTTAAACAAGAAAATCAAGATGTTATAAGTAAGTTTGTGGCATCTACACCCGGTGCGCGACAATTGCCGACGGGTTTTTCTGCCGGGCAACTGTTGCCCGGTGCCGGGCATGACGGGTTTTTCTATGCCTTATTGCAAAAAACTCATTAAATTCTGCATGTTGCTGGTGTGGCTGTTTGCCGCACCCGCTTTTGCCGAAGGCATCGATGTCAATAAGGCGGAAGTGCGTCTGACGGAAGAGGGTTACCAACTTTCAGCCGATTTTGGTCTCAATCTCAATTACACGGTGCAGCAAGCATTGTCATTGGGTGTTCCGCTGTATTTCGTGGGGGAGTTTACACTGACGCGTTCACGGTGGTATTGGCTGGACGAGCCGGTCTTTCAGAGTGAACACTCGCTTAAGCTCTCTTACAACGTATTGACGCGCCAATATCGTATCTCGCGTGGCGCGCTGTTCCAGAATTTCGCCAGCCTGGATGAGATGCTGCGTATCCTGGCCCGGCAAAATTCAACCTTTATCCCCGCCGAGGCGATGAAGAAAGAAGCTAACTACCTTGCCGCCGTGCGCCTGAGATTGGATACCCGGCAGTTGCCCAAACTGATGCAGGTCAATGTGCTGACCAGCAAGGACTGGGATTTTGATTCGGGTTGGTATCGCTGGGTGATACGACCGGCAGAATTGCGCAGCGCAGGCAAAAAGGAGTGATGGCGCGGTGACCTATCTCATCACCTTTAGTATCTTTGCGGTGACCGTGTTGCTATATCTGTTATCTAGCAACAGCGTCAATACTGAAGTTTTTTCCGTCAGTTATTACGGATTGCTGGGACTGACCGGCTTGCTGGCGTTGGGTTTGCTGGGCCTGGTCGGATATCAGATTTGGCGGTTGCGCGAAAAATTAAAGAACAAGGTGTTTGGTGCCAAACTTACCCTGCGCCTGGTGGTGTTTTTTACCCTGATCGCCGTGCTGCCCGGCATTCTGGTCTATGCCGTTTCGGTTAATTTTTTATCCAAAAGCATAGAGTCGTGGTTTGATGTGCGGGTGGAAAAAGCGCTGGAAGGCGGCCTCAATCTGGGACGCAGCAGTCTGGACAACAGCCTGAAGGAGTTATCCAAAAAAACCCAGTTTATCGCCCTGCTGTTGACGGAAAAGAACCCCGTTCAATTTAAGAGCGCGTTGGCGCAATTAATCGATGAAGGTGCGGTTCAGGAGGCGGCGATATTTGATCCTGACGGCAAATTATTGGCTTTTGCCGCCGGAGATAATGCTTTGCTGCCCGATATTCCGGGGGAAAAACAGCTCCAGCAGGTGCGCAAAAAAGGGCAATACGCAGGGATAGAGGCGATGCCCAACAAGGCGATGAGCTTGCGCGTGCTGGCCTGGGTTAGTAACAACAGCTATACGGGACAGAATTATATTCTGCAATTTAACCAGGCTGTACCCAAACAAGTCGAGTCGGATGCGGAAACGGTGCGCGCGGTTTATCGCGACTATCAGGAACTCACCTTATCACGGTTGGGTTTGAAGCGACTGTACGGCATTACGCTCACCTTGTCTTTGCTGGTGGTTTTGCTCACAGCCATTTCGGCCGCCTTTTTTATCAGCGATCGATTGGGTTCTTCGCTGGAAGCGCTGGCAGAGGGGACTCGTGCGGTCGCGCAGGGCGACTTTACCGGCCAGCGTCCGATACGCAGTCGCGATGAGCTGGGTGCGTTGACCGGGTTATTTAATCAGATGACGCATCAGTTGGCGGATGCCAAGCGTGCCAGCGAGCAGCAGCAGCGCGAGGTGGAAAGTGCCAAGGGCTATCTTGAGAGTGTGCTGACACATTTATCATCCGGTGTTTTGGCGCTCGACGCTGATTTTCGTTTGCGCTCGGTCAATACCAGTGCGGCGCAGATTCTGGATGCGCCGCTGCATCAGATGCAGCGTATGCCATTGCAGCAGATTGCGGAAAAGTTTGCCTTATTGAATTCGTTTTGCCAAACCATTACGGAAGCTTTTTCCTCGACTAACAATGGAGAGTGGCAGCGTCAGATTGAGCGTCTGAGCCGGAATGGCACGCAGATATTGCTGATGCGCGGAACGCGTTTGCCGCATGGTTCGGAGGCGGGGTATGTGGTGGTATTCGATGATATCAGCCATCTGCTCAAGGCGGAGCGTCAGGCTGCCTGGGGTGAAGTGGCCCGCCGGCTGGCGCATGAAATCAAAAATCCGCTCACGCCCATCCAGTTGTCGGCGGAGCGTTTGCAATACAAACTCAGTGCCAAGCTGGATGAGGCGGATGCGAGGTTGTTACATCGTGCGACGCAAACCATCGTCAGTCAGGTGGCGGCGATGAAAAATATGGTGACAGATTTTGCGGACTACGCGCGTGGCCCGGTATTGAAGCTCACACGGGTGGATATACACCACCTGATCAGAGAGGTCTTGGGTTTGTATGAAGCCAATGCGGTGCCCATCACGCTGGACTTACAGGCTAGCCGAGCCGAGATCAGCGGTGACGCAACGAGGTTACGTCAGGTCTTGCACAACTTGTTACAGAATGCACAGGATGCGTTGCAAGGGGTTGCGCAGCCGAAGATCGTATTAAGCAGTGAAATAGTTTCGGGCGAAATTCATTTGCGTGTATTGGATAACGGTTCGGGGTTTTCAGAAAATGTTTTGTCGCGGGTGTTCGAACCGTACATGACCACGAAAACTAAGGGAACCGGTCTGGGTTTGGCGATTGTAAAGAAAATTGTAGAAGAGCATGGCGGTAAAATATCCGTCAATAATCATATAGATGGCGGTGCTAGTGTAAATATCAGTTTGCCGCTGAGCGAGGAGGTGCAAGTATGAGCAAACAGATTCTGATCGTGGATGATGAAGTGGGCATCCGTGAGTTGCTGGCGGAAATTTTATTCGATGAGGGCTATCAGGTTCAGTTAGCTGAAAATGCGGTGGAGGCTCGTGTGTTCAGACTGGAGCATGAGCCTGATTTGGTGTTGCTGGACATCTGGATGCCGGACACCGATGGGGTGGCTTTGCTGAAGGAGTGGGTAGAGCAGGATTTGCTGACCATGCCCGTGGTGATGATGTCAGGTCATGGCACGGTGGAAACGGCGGTAGAAGCAACCCGTATTGGTGCAGTCGATTTTCTCGAAAAACCGATTTCTATGCAGAAGCTGCTCTCCACCGTTGCGCGTGCAATCAAGGAGGGTGCGGCCAGGCCGCCGCGCATCAATGCGCCTGAGTTGGTAGAAAATCTGCACGTTGATATTGACGGGGCTACACAAAATTTTGCGCTGCCGCTGGATTTGCCGTTGCGGGAGGCTCGTGAGCATTTTGATGCTATTTATTTTGAATATCATTTGCAAAAGGAAGCGGGCAATGTGTCGCGAGTAGCGGAAAAAGTAGGCCTGGAACGTACGCATCTATACCGAAAATTGAAGCAACTGGGTATCAAAGTGGCAAAAAAGAGCGGCGAAAACGACCTTTGACAGAGAGCTGAGCAAACCGCCAGCCGGATAAAATGATTCCAGATTAGCGGTTTCTCTGTTTAAAGCGAGTAATATCAGGTTGCACACAAACGGCGTTCAATTTGATCGATTACGGCGTTCAAATTTGCTTGTGGGCCGCATATGTCCTCAGTTTAGTGGCAACGTGTGGCAATGCGCCGGATAATTAATAATAAATATAGGCGTAACCAATAATTTGGAAAGCTTATTGATGTATTCCGGGGTGTGCGGCATAATTCAACAAATTAAAATTTAAGCGTTAAACATAAACCCATCCCACTGGGATGTTTCGGAGGAGTCAGTACATGACAGCAAATCGTAGCATTACACCACCAAAGTTCAATGATATTACCGGCGCAATTCGCATGCTGGCAGTGGACGCCGTGCAAAAAGCGAACTCCGGACATCCGGGCGCGCCTATGGGCATGGCAGAAATCGCTGATGTACTGTGGAATCGCCATCTGCGCCACAATCCTGCCAACCCTAAATGGCCTGGTCGCGATCGTTTCATGATGTCCAACGGTCACGGCTCTATGCTGGTTTACGCGTTGCTGCATCTGTCAGGTTACGATCTGCCTATCGAGGAACTCAAGCGCTTCCGCCAAATGCATTCGAAGACACCGGGTCACCCGGAGTATGGCTACACAGCCGGCGTTGAAACCACCGGCGGTCCACTGGGTCAAGGTATCACCAACGCCGTAGGTATGGCGATGGCGGAAAAATTGCTTGCGGCTGAATTCAACAAGCCGGGACATGAAATCGTTAATCACCGCACCTATGTGTTTATGGGCGATGGTTGCATGATGGAAGGTATTTCTCACGAAGCGTGTGCGCTGGCCGGTACCTGGGGTCTGGGCAAGCTGACTGCATTCTGGGATGACAATGAAATCTCTATCGACGGTCACACCAATGGCTGGTTTACTGATGACACCGCTAAGCGTTTTGAAGCTTACGGCTGGCACGTGGTTGCTAATGTAGAAGGTCATGATCCTGAAGCGATCAATGCTGCGATTGAAGCGGCAAAGGCTGTGACTGACAAGCCATCGCTGATCTGTTGTAAGACCGTGATCGGCGCTGGCTCTCCTAACAAGGAAGGTACGCACGATGTACACGGTGCGGCACTGGGTGCGGCTGAAGTTGCTGCAACCCGCGCGCACATCAACTGGCCTTACGAGCCGTTTGAAATCCCGACACACGTATATGAAGCATGGGATGCTCGCACCAAGGGCGAAGGTCTGGAAAAGCTGTGGAATAACAACTTCGCAGAATATGCAGCAGCCTATCCTGCTGAAGCCGCAGAATTTACCCGCCGCACCAAGAGCGAACTGCCAGCAGGTTGGGCGGCACACGCAGCCGCTGCGATCGCAGCTACCGATGCTAAGGGCGAAACCATTGCAACACGCAAGGCATCACAAAACGCGATCAACGTACTGGCACCGGCATTGCCTGAGTTCCTGGGCGGTTCAGCCGACTTGACCGGTTCTAATCTGACTAACTGGACAGGCTGCAAGCATGTACACGGTAAGTCTACCGGTAATTACATCAGCTACGGCGTGCGCGAATTCGGTATGTCGCACATCATGAACGGTATGGCTTTGCATGGCGGTTTGCTGCCATTCGGCGGCACTTTCCTGATGTTCTCTGAATATGCCCGCAATGCACTGCGCATGGCCGCATTGATGAAACAGCGCGTGATTTTTGTTTACACCCATGACTCCATCGGTCTGGGTGAAGACGGCCCGACTCACCAGCCTGTTGAACAAACTGCGACGCTGCGTCATATACCTAACATGGAAACATGGCGTCCTTGCGACACCGTTGAATCCATCGTTTGCTGGGTTGCTGCCGTTGAACGCAGCGATGGTCCTTCAAGCCTGATTTTTAGTCGCCAGAATCTGCAATTCCAGAAGCGTACGGCTGAACAAATCGCCGACATCCGCAAGGGTGCTTACATTCTCTCCGAAGCCGAAGGCGGTAAGCCACAAGCGGTGATCATTGCGACTGGTTCTGAAGTACAGCTGGCACTGGATGCACAAAAGGCACTGGCCGCTGAAGGCATCAATGTTCGCGTGGTGTCTATGCCTTCGACTAACGTGTTCGACAAGCAGGATCAGGCTTACAAAGACAGTGTGTTGCCGAAGGGCATCAATCGCGTTGCCGTTGAAGCGGGCGTGACTGGCGGATGGTACAAGTATGTGGGTCTTGAAGGCGCGGTCGTGGGTATGGATTGCTTCGGCGAATCCGCTCCTGCACCTGAGTTGTTCAAGCACTTCGGCTTCACGACAGAGAATGTCGTGAAGGCTGTTAAGGGCGTGCTGTAACTTAATTTGAGCTGCCCAGACATCACGAGCGGCGATGTCTGGAGTCGGCTTCGTAATTTTTCTGCAAGACGACAGTTTAAATAACTATAACGGGAGATAAAACATGGCAATTAAAGTTGGTATCAATGGTTTTGGTCGTATTGGTCGTATGGTATTCCGTGCAGCAGCCAAGGACTTTCCTGAAATCGAAGTTGTCGCAATCAATGACTTGTTGGAGCCTGATTACCTGGCTTACATGTTGAAATATGACTCTGTACATGGCCGTTTCAACGGTGATGTTGGTGTGAATGGCAGCAATCTGGTTGTTAATGGCAAAGAAATTCGCCTGACAGCTGAGCGTGATCCTGCGAACCTGAAGTGGAATGAAGCGGGCGTAGACATCGTTATCGAGTGTACCGGCTTCTTCCTGGATCAGGAAAGCTGCCAGAAGCACATCGCAGCCGGCGCTAAAAAGGTTGTGATGTCAGCACCTTGCAAAGATACTTCACCGATGTTTGTGTATGGTGTTAACCATGAGACATACAACGGCGAAGCGATCGTATCCGCTGCATCTTGCACAACCAATGCGCTGGCACCAGTCGCCAAGGTATTGAACGATACTTTCGGCATCAAGCGCGGTCTGATGACGACTGTTCACGCTGCAACAGCGACACAAAAGACAGTAGACGGTCCTTCCATGAAGGATTGGCGCGGTGGTCGCGGTATTCTGGAAAATATCATTCCTTCTTCAACAGGTGCTGCTAAGGCGGTTGGTGTGGTATTGCCAGCGCTGAAGGGCAAGTTGACCGGTATGGCTTTCCGCGTTCCAACCTCTGATGTCTCTGTTGTGGATTTGACAGTTGAACTGAATAATCCGGCTACTTATGCTGAGATCGTCGCTGCAATGAAGGCTGCATCTGAAAACGGTCCACTGAAGGGTGTATTGGGTTTCACCACAGAGAAAGTGGTATCTACAGATTTCCGCGGTTACACCTGCCCGTCCGTGTTCGATGCGGAAGCTGGCATCGCGTTGGATCCTACCTTTGTTAAGGTGGTGGCTTGGTATGACAATGAATACGGTTATACCTGCAACCTGATGCGCATGGTTCGTCACATCGCGTAATAAATCGGGAAGTGGAGAGTGGTGAATAGCAAGAGAGAGTAGTAAGTCGTGAGCGGTAAGCGGGAATTCCCGCTTACCACTCCCACTCTCCATCCGTTACTCGCTACTCGCCACTTCCTACTCCCCAAGTTTTGTATGTCTGGAGTAGAACATGTCTGTAATTAAAATGACCGATCTGGATCTCAAGGGCAAACGCGTCCTGATCCGTTCGGATTTGAATGTGCCCGTCAAAGACGGCAAAGTCACTTCTGATGCCCGTATCACCGCCTCCATGTCGACCATCAATGCCGCCATCGCTGCCGGTGCACGCGTGATGGTGACCTCTCACCTGGGTCGTCCGACCGAAGGTGAATATTCCGAAGAAAACTCGCTCAAACCTGTCGCTGATTGTATCGCTGACAAGCTGGGTAAGAGTGTACGTCTGATCCGTGACTGGACTGACGGTGGATTCGATGTTGCAGAAGGTGAGTTGGTTCTGCTGGAAAATTGCCGCTTCAACAAGGGCGAAAAGAAGAGCACCGACGAACTGGCTAAGAAATACGCCGCCTTGTGCGATGTGTTTGTCATGGATGCATTTGGTACCGCTCATCGTGCAGAGGCTTCTACGCACGGCGTGGCTAAATTTGCACCTGTTGCAGCGGCCGGTATCTTGCTGACGGAAGAACTCGAAGCGCTGACTAAGGCTTTGCTCTCCCCGGCCCGCCCTATGGTGGCTATCGTAGGTGGTTCTAAGGTTTCAACCAAGTTGACCGTACTGGAATCCTTGTCTGAAAAATGCGAACAGTTAGTGGTCGGCGGCGGTATTGCCAACACCTTCCTCAAGGCAACCGGCCATGCTGTCGGTAAGTCACTTTGCGAAAACGACCTGGTTCCGACTGCACAGGCACTGATCGCGAAAATGACCGCACGTGGTGCGATTATTCCTATCGCGACCGATGTAGTTGTTGGCACTGCTGCACCATTCCTGCCTGGTAATGAAAATACCCCCGCAGTATTGAAATCAGCTAATGATGTTGCCGAAGATGAAATGATTTTCGATATCGGTCCTAAGTCAGCGCAGGAAATCGCTGACATCATCATGAATGCGGGTACGGTAGTCTGGAATGGCCCGGTCGGCGTGTTTGAATACGATCAGTTTGGCGAAGGCACTAAAACCATCGCCATGGCGATTGCCAACACCAAAGCCTTCACACTGGCTGGCGGCGGCGACACGATCGCGGCAATTCAAAAGTACGATATTTTCGATAAAGTATCCTACATTTCCACCGCTGGCGGTGCTTTCCTTGAGTTCCTGGAAGGTAAGACTTTGCCGGCGGTAGCGATTCTGGAAGAGCGCGCAAAGAAATAGCTAGTAGCACGTAGCGGGTAGCTAAGTCTGTTTTGCCGCAGGCTATCGGCTACAAGCTGCAAGCTGCAAGTCACATAAAATTAAGGTAGATATGCTTCGTAGAACCAAAATAGTTGCAACGTTGGGGCCTGCCTCCAGCTCTCAAAAAGTACTTGAGGAAATGATACGTGCAGGCGTAGATCTGGTACGTATGAATTTCTCACACGGTTCGGCCGCTGATCACGTTAATCGTGCCGCCGTTGTACGTGCCGCAGCGGCCGCTGTAGGACGTACCGTGGGTATCCTGGCTGACTTACAAGGACCAAAAATTCGTGTGGGTAAGTTTCAAAACGACAAGATTGTGCTGAACAAGGGCGATACTTTTGTTCTGGATGCCGAGTTTGACGGGCTGGGAAATCAACAATGCGTTGGTTTGGACTACAAGGAGCTGCCTAACGATGTGAGCAGCGGTTCGGTGTTGTTGTTGAATGACGGCATGCTGGAATTCGACGTGGTCGAGGTTCAGGGTTCTAAAGTCATCTGTCGCGTAGTGCGTGGCGGTGTCCTGTCGAACAACAAGGGCATCAATCGCAAGGGTGGCGGATTGACGGCTCCTGCGCTGACCGAGAAGGATATGGAGGACATCAAGACCGCCGCGCTGATCAAGGCGGATTATCTTGCGATCTCTTTCCCGCGTAGCGGTGACGACATGCGTTTTGCGCGCAAGTTGATGCATGAAGCCGGCGGCGAGAGCATGTTGATGGCCAAGATTGAGCGTGCGGAAGCGATTCCTGCCTTAGCTGACATCATCGAAGCGTCCGATGCGATTATGGTTGCGCGCGGTGATTTGAGCGTGGAAGTGGGCGATGCAGCGGTTCCCGGTTTGCAAAAGCGTATGATCAAGATGGCTCGCGCTAAGAATCGTTTGGTGATTACGGCGACCCAGATGATGGAATCCATGATCACCAATCCGATTCCGACTCGTGCGGAAGTATCCGATGTGGCCAATGCCGTTTTGGATGGTACCGATGCGGTGATGTTGTCAGCTGAAACTGCCGTTGGCGATTATCCTGTTGAAACCATTGAGGCGATGGCGCGTATTTGTCTGAATGCCGAACATCAGGGCGATGATCATGCGATCGACCGTCGTGCGGTGACGCATAAGTTTAACCGTATCGATCAGTCGATCGCGATGTCTGCCTTGTTTGCGGCCTCGCACTTCAAGGTGAAGGCGATTGTGGCTTTGACGCAATCAGGTTCTACGGCCTTGTGGATGTCGCGCGTTAACGCCGGGGTTCCTATTTTCGCGTTGACACCGACTGAGCAAACGTTGACCAAGGTTACTTTGTTTAGCGGAGTGCATCCGGTATTCTTCCCGAGTCGAAACGTGCAGCAACCGGCTCAGGAGCTCATTGATGCTGAGCAAAAGTTGCTGGAAATGGGTTATGTCGCTGATGGCGATCTGGTCGTGGTGACCGTAGGTGAAGCCGTCGGTAAATCAGGACACACTAACACCATGAAGATCGTGCGTATCGGCGATCACCATAAAAACAGTATTTAAAAACAGTTTATAAACTAATCACTCAGGAGATAAAAATGGCATTAGTATCTTTGCGTCAACTTCTCGATCACGCAGCAGAGCATAGCTACGGCTTGCCAGCATTTAACGTCAACAACCTGGAACAGGTTAAGGCGATCATGGAAGCGGCTGACGAAACCAACAGCCCTGTCATCATGCAAGGTTCTGCGGGCGCACGCAAATACGCCGGTGAGCCTTTCCTGCGTCATCTGATCGAAGCTGCTGTTGAAATGTACCCGCATATTCCTGTTGTTATGCATCAGGATCACGGCGCTTCAGAAGGTGTATGTATCAACGCAATTCGTTCCGGCTTCTCAAGCGTGATGATGGACGGTTCTTTGATGACAGACGGTAAGACTCCGGCTTCTTTCGAATACAACGTTAACATCTCCCGCCGTGTGGCTGAAATGTCACACGCAGTGGGCGTTTCCGTTGAAGGTGAATTGGGTTGCTTAGGTTCTCTGGAATCCGGCGAAGGCGAGAAGGAAGATGGTCACGGCGCTGAAGGCGTTTTAAGCCACGATCAGTTGCTGACCGACCCTGAAGAAGCGGCTGAATTTGTCCGTTTGACCGGCGTGGATGCACTGGCTATCGCCATCGGCACTTCACACGGCGCTTACAAGTTTACCCGCCCTCCTACCGGCGCTGTATTGCGTATCGACCGTATCCGTGAAATCCACGAACGTCTGCCTAACACTCATCTGGTCATGCACGGTTCTTCATCCGTTCCACAAGAATGGCTGAAAATCATCAATGAATTCGGCGGCACCATGGGCGAAACCTACGGCGTTCCAGTTGAAGAAATCGTTGAAGGCATCAAGAACGGCGTTCGTAAGGTCAACATCGACACCGACCTGCGTATGGCATCGACTGGCGCTACCCGTCGCTACCTGGCACAAAACACCAAGGACTTCGATCCACGCAAGTTCCTGGCTGCAACGACCGTTGCGATGAAGCAAATCTGTAAGGCTCGCTACGAAGCTTTCGGTTGCGCAGGCATGGCCGGCAAGATCAAGCCGATCTCGCTGGAAGCCATGGCTAACCGTTATGCCAAGGGTGAATTGAACGCCATCATCAAATAATTGTAATTATTTGATTTTGAATAAAAAAGCGACCGAAAGGTCGCTTTTTTATTGTCGTGCGCCCAGCATGGGCGCAATCTCAGAGGTGCAAGTTCTCACGTGAGCTGACCACAGCGAACGAAGTGAAGCGCAACTACGTGAGGGCGAATTCATGTGCAATGGGATGCTGAAGCCAGTGCCACGCTGAACGGTCAGTTGAGACTTTTTGCCGGATTCCTGCATTCCGCCAGGATTTACGATGCATGGGTTCAAGATTGCCCACTGCATTACACCAGTCCCAACGCCCCGACAAAGTACGATGTGCCGGGCATACTGCTACTATCGATCTTGGCGGGCCACAATCGCTATGTCCATATCACGGCACTACGTTGCGATGGTGTCAGCCCAGACGTGCTGAAGATGAAGAAAATCATCAGCGAGGATGCGATGCGTCGTGGCCTTGGTCGTATCGCATCAGTGGCGGGTGAAACCTGGCTCAAATAACACTTGTTGCTGGATGTCGTCGTGAATTCAGGAAAGCACCCGAACTCTCCCTACACGCAGCCGGGCCTGACCGCGCTGTTGGACTCGCTCAAACCAGAGCAATATCCTGCGATGGTGCGCGGGGACTGCGGCTTTGGTAACGATCAGTTCATTTTGGAGCTGGAGTCACGCAACCAATGGTATTTGTTCAAGTTACGCCAAACCAAAGGCGTTCAGAAGCTGTTGCAAAAATAATTTCAGCGTAAAGACTGGACGCAGCCCGGGGTTGCCGATCAGGGCTGGAGCGCGGTGGAAGATACCGTCAAGCTCAGCAGCTGGCATCATGCCCGTCGCGTGGTTACCCGCGCCGCACCGTCAAACAAGACCTCGCGCTGACGCGCCGCATTAAAAAACAGATGGAATTATTGCTGACGGATGAGGCGATACAGGCCTACGAATATGCCGTAATGGTGAGCGGCCAGGCGCATCATTGTCAGACATAAGAAATTGGATAGCTGGTAAAATGAAGACAGGATGTACCTGAAATCCATAATCGTACAGAGCTGTTGAGCGGAGCAACCATACCCTTCGTTTACCTTGCAAGGAAAATATGAGCCGGAAATTTTTGCTTACTTTGGTATTGCTGCTTTCAGGACTGAGCGGCATATCTTATGAAATTCTCTACGGCCGAATTCTG